>Ga0366810_1013_pt1 | contig 25658 bp, 23 predicted proteins | sample TotcelN113001M15_FD_207027 | JGI IMG/M metagenome (GOLD analysis project Ga0366810, IMG submission 207027) | Enriched cells from coal bed in the Powder River Basin, Montana, United States - Total cells N11 rep3 HSBNCT.N11.300.1.M15 ...
GGTCCAGGCGAGCGCTGACCCACGGGTGGCCAGGCGGAGCTTCACTGCAGTGGGTCCCGGTCCAGGCCGGGCACGACCGGAGCGCTGCTGCGCGGATTGGCGCAGCACCCGCCGAAGCAGCGCTGGCCCGGCTGCGGCTCTGCCGATCCGGTGCGCAACTCGTCGGCGATCCGCGCTGCGAGGCCATTGACGAACGCCGGATGGGTCCCGACGGTCGGCGTGCGCACCAGCTGGATGCCGAGGTCGGCAGCGGTCTGGGCGGCCTCGGTATCGAGGTCCCAGATCACCTCGACGTGGTCGGAGAGGAAGCCGATCGGCACGAGCACCACGGCTGTCGCCCCGTCGGCGGCGAGCGTGGTGAGTGCGTCGCTCACGTCCGGCTCGAGCCAGGGGACCGACGGCGGTCCGCTGCGGGACTGGTAGACGAGGTCCCACGGCTTGTCGAACCCCGTGGCAGCGCCGACGCCCTCGGCGACCTTTGCCGCCACCCAGCGGTGCTGGTCGACGTAGGCGTCACCGTCAGGGCCGGCGGCCCGAGCGGCACTCGTCGGCACGGAATGCGTGGTGAACACCAGCCGTGTCGAATCAGCGCCGAGGTCGAGGCCTGCGGGCAACGCGGCCAGCAGCAGTTCGGTGATGGCGCTGGCGAAGCCGGGCAGGTCGTAGAACGGCGGCAGCTTGCGCGCCTCAAGATCGAGCCCTGAACTCGCCAGCGCAAGGCCGAGGTCCTCGCGGTACTGCCGGCAGCTCGAGTAGCCGGAGTAGGCGGCGGTGGCGACCCCGAGCACCCGATGGTGCCCACGGGCGGCGAGGTCGGCGAGCACGTCGGCGACGAACGGCGGGGAGTTGCGGTTCGCCAGCACGGCCTCGATCTCGACACCGTCGGCGCTCAAGGCCGACTGCAGGGCTGCGAGCAAGGCGCGGTTCTGGCCGTTGATCGGACTGAACCCACCGAGGGTGAAGTAATGCTGGCCAACCTCGCGCAGGCGCTCAGGCGGGATTCCGCGGCCCGCGGTGACACGCTCAAGGAAGGGAACGACCTCGTCCTCGCCCTCGGGGCCGCCAAAGCCCAACAGGAGAACCGCGTCGTAGCTCAAGGTAGTACCGGGCTGCGTGGTCATCGCAGCACCCGCGGCAGGTCCGACGGCGCGATGCGGTGACCGGTGTAGAACGGGACCTCCAGGCGAACGTGGCGCCGCGCCTCCGAGGAGCGCAGGTGCCGCATGAGATCCACCAGGTCGGTGAGTTCATCGGCCGGGGCCCGCCGGGTCGTCACCGGCGGCCGCAGCCCACTCATCGATCGCTGCGAGCGCTGCGGGGGCGTCGAGGTCGTGTCGCAGGTGGGCGCGGACTGCGTCGATCGTTGCCGTCGCGTCGGGGCCGGCATCGGCAGCAACCGCGCGGCGCCAGCCATCCAGCCGGGCCTGCGCTGCATCGAGGGCAGCGGGCGTGTACTCCCAGTCGCTGCGGTAGTGGTGGGCCAGCAACACGAGGCGGATCACCATCGGGTCGGTGCCTTCGGCCAGCAGCCGGCTCACGAACACCAGGTTGCCCAGGGACTTGCTCATCTTCCTGCCGTCCAGGGAAACCATCCCGGTGTGCAGGAACACCTTCGCGAACTCCTGCCCGGTGGCCACCCTGGCCTGTGCAGCGCACATCGGGTGGTGCGGGAAGGCGAGGTCACTGCCCCCGGCCTGCACGTCGAAGTTGGACCCGAGCGCGTCGAGGGCAATGGCCGCGCACTCGATGTGCCAGCCCGGACGCCCCCTGCCGAGCCAGGAATCCCAGGACGGCTCCTCAGGGCGGGCCTGGCGCCACACCAGGCAGTCGAGGCGGTGCCGCTTGCCGGGACGCTCGGGGTCGCCGCCGCGCTCGGCGAACACCTCCTCGGCTTCCAGCATCGAGATGCCGGTGCCCTCCATGAGGTTGCTGGCCTTGGTGACGGAGAAGTACCAGTCCGGGTACTCCGGGTCGGGCACCTGGTAGACCGCCTGCTCGTCGTGCAGCACGGAGATCAGGTCGGTGACCAGGTCCAGGCTCTCCACGACGCCGGTGAACGGGTCGGGCGGAAGCACGCGCAATGCCGTCATGTCGTGGCGGTACAGCTCGATCTGCTGCTCGGCGAGGTCGGCCCACTCCAGGCCGGTTGCGGCGGCGCGCTCAAGCAGGGGGTCGTCGACGTCGGTGACGTTCTGGGCGTAGCTGACCTCGAGCCCCCCGTCCAGCCATGCGCGGTACAGCAGGTCGATGGCGACATAGGTCGCTGCGTGGCCCAGATGGGTGGCGTCATAGGGCGTGATGCCGCATGCATAGAGCCGTGCCTGGCCCTCAGCCGGACCTGCCACCTGCAGCTGCCCGGTGAGGGTGTCGTACACAAGGACGCGACCGCCACCGCTACCGGGGAGGTGCGGGGGGTGGTTGGTCATCCAGGCACGCATGCCGCGCAGCCTACCCAACCAGCGGTTAGGGTGTCCCAGGAGTCGAGAGGGGACCAAATGGGTTGGTTTGAAGCGATCATTCTGGGCATCGTGCAGGGGCTCACCGAGTTCCTGCCGATCTCCTCAAGTGCGCACCAGTCCATCGTCGGGCAGCTGTTCTTCGGCGGACGGGACCCCGGCGCGGCCTTCACCGCTGTCACCCAGCTCGGCACGGAAACCGCGGTGATCCTCTACTTCGCCAAGGACATCGGCCGCATCATCAGCCACTGGGCCCGGTCCCTGATCGGACGCGTGCCCCGCGACGATCCCGATGCCCGGATGGGCTGGCTGGTCATCATCGGCTCGGTCCCGATCGGCATCCTAGGACTGCTCTTCCAGGACGCGATCGACTCCTCCCTGCGCAACCTGTGGATCACCGTCGCCATGCTCGCCGGCTTCGGCGTCGTGCTGTGGATCGCGGACCGGACGGCCCGCGACACCTACGATCTCGCCCACCTGACCTGGGTGGACGGCGTCGCGCTCGGCTTCGCCCAGGCACTGGCGCTGATTCCTGGCGTCTCCCGCTCTGGAGCCACCATCGCCGCCGGCCTGTTTCTGGGCTACAAGCGCGAGGCCGCCACGCGGTATGCGTTCCTGCTGGCCATCCCCGCCGTGTTCATCTCCGGGGTGTTCAAGCTCAAGGACATCCCCGGTGATCCCCACCTGGCGTGGGGTCCGACGATCGCGGCAACCGTGATCGCCTTCGGTGTCGGGCTTGCCGTGATCCACTGGCTGCTGAAGTACGTCAGCAAGCACAATTTCTCGATCTTCGTCTGGTACCGGCTGGCGCTGGCCGCTGTTGTGGCCGGGCTCCTGCTCGGCGGCGTCCTGCAGCCGTAGGCGGGACGACGATGCAGCGACGGGCGGTCGGCCACAGCGGCTTGCAGGTGTCACGTCTAGGGCTCGGCACGCTCACCTGGGGCAGGGAAACCCGGCTGGAGGACGCCACCGGCCTGTTGCGCAGGTTCGTCGCAGCGGGCGGTAGCCTCGTCGACACCGCTGCCGCCTATGCAGCCGGCGATGCCGAGCGCATGATCGGGCGGCTGCTGCACGCCGGCGACATCGCCCGCGACGACCTGGTCCTGGCAACCAAGGCCGGCTTCGGTATCCGCGACGGCCAGCGGGTAGTCGACACGTCCCGTGGCGCCCTGCTGGCCGACCTCCAGGCGTCGCTGCGCCGGCTGGGAACAGACCACATCGACATCTGGCAGCTGCACGCCTGGGGCCAGGCGCCTCTGGAGGAATCGCTTGCCGCCATCGACACCGCCGTGGGCAGCGGCATGGTGCGCTACGCGGGGGTGTCGAACTTCGTCGGCTGGCAGACGGCGCAGGCCGCCACCTGGCAGGGGGCCTTCCCCGGGCGGACGCCGATCACCTGCGCGCAGGTCGAGTACTCCCTGCTGGCCCGGCGTGCTGAGGTGGAGGTGATCCCGGCCGTCCGTGCCTTCGGGATGGGCCTGCTGCCCTGGTCGCCGATCGGACGCGGGGTGCTCACCGGCAAGTACCGCACCGGGCGTCCCCGCGGCTCCCGGGGGGCGTCCCAGCACTTCGCCTGGTTCGTCGAGCCCTACCTTGAGGCCCGTTCCCGCGCGGTGGTCGACGCCGTGGTGACCGCGGCCGACGGTCTGGACCTGACCCCCGGGCAGGTGGCCCTGCTGTGGGTCAGGGACGCCCCCGGCGTCACGGCTCCGCTGCTGGGTGCCCGTACGGCAACCCAACTGGAGCAGTTCCTCGAGACCGAGGACCTCGAGCTTCCCCCCGAGATCACCGCTGCCCTCGACGACGTCTCCGGCGGGCCCAACGCCGGCAGGGACACCTACGAAACCGCACCCATCGGATAGCTCAGGGAGGTCTGACATGGCCATGGCCAATGCAGAGCAGTACCAGCCCGCAACCCTTGCCGACTGGCATGACTGGCTGTCGGCCAACCACGACCGGGGTGCCGGCGTCTGGGTGGTGCTCTGGCGACCCACCTCCGGGCAGCACCAGCTCAGCTATGACGAACTGATCCGCGAGGCGCTCTGTTGGGGCTGGGTGGACGGTCAGGCCAGGCCGCTGGACGAGCAGCGCTCCATGCTCTGGTTCACGAGGCGCAAGCCGAACAGCCCGTGGGCTGCGACCAACAAGGCGCGGGTCGCCGACCTCGTTCGTGAGGGCCGCCTGCAGCCGGCAGGCATCGAGGAGATCGAGCGTGCAAAGGCGAACGGCATGTGGACGGTGTACGACTCGGTCGACGCCCTTGAGGAGCCAGCGGACCTGGCGAATGCCCTGGACGCGACGCCGCCGGCGAGGACGAACTGGAACGGGTTCCCGCGAAGCGTGCGCAAGCAGGCGCTGGCATCGATCGCGCTCGCCCAGCGCGAGGAGACCAAGGCGAAACGCATCGCCACCATCGTCGCGAAGGCAGCCGACGGCATCCGCCCGGTCTGAGCCGGGCCTGAAGAAGGCTCAGACGAGCGCGTCGGCCCGATAGCAGGCGGTGTACATCGGGAACTCGAACATCCGGCGGCCCGCGCTGTGCGGATGGGTCGCCACGAGCTCGCGGACGCCGGCCAGCACCTGTGCCCGGACGGCCGGTGAGGCGATCAGCCAATGGCTTCGTGAGGTCACGAGAGCCTCAACCGCCTCGGGCGTGATCAGCCGGACCGACTCGAACCGCCGCTTCTCGAACGCGGTGAAACCGGTGACGCCCACGACCTCATCTGCGTCCATCATTGCCTCGGCCGGTGAGGGCCCCATGACCTCGGCCAGCGCTGCGACGAAGGGGTGCCGGGCGTCCCTGATGTTCCACACGAGCCCGAGTCGGCCACCGGGCCTGAGCACGCGGGCAATTTCGATTCCGGCGGCAGAGGGATTGAACCAGTGCCAGGCCTGGCCAACCGTGACGGCCGCGACGCTGTCATCCGGCAGCGGTATCGCCTCCGCCATGCCGACGAAGGTAGGGATTTCCCGAACCCGGGAGAGCATTTTCTCGTCGGGGTCGACGGCAACCACGTCGAAGCCGAGGCCAGCCACGGCCCTGGTGAGCTTCCCGGAGCCGGCAGCAAGATCGAGGACGCGGCCGTGCACCCCGTCCAGGAGCCAGGCGGCGTGCTCCGGCTCGTACCCGGGACGCCCGAGCTCGTAGGCGCCGACGGCTGCGCCGAAAGAGGTTGCAGGCTTCTGGCCGGCCATGTCAGGCCTGGTCGAGGAAGCGGTCGAGGACGCGGCACCCGAACTGGAGGGAGTCCACCGGCACCCTCTCATCGACCCCGTGGAAGAGGGCGACGAAGTCGAGTTCGGGCGGCAGCCGCAGTGGCGCGAAGCCGAAGCAACGCACGCCGAGCCGCGACCAGGCCTTGGCGTCGGTACCGCCGCTCATCATGAAGGGGACCACTGCGGAACCGGGATCCTCTGCTGTCAGGCTGGCGGTCATCGCCGTCACCAGGTCACCGTCGAACGTCGTCTCGACAGCCGGCTCTGAGATGGCCACCTCGTAGCGGACCCGGTCGCCGATCAATTCGGTGATGGTGTCGTAGAACTCCTGCTCGGAGCCGGGGATGAAGCGCCCGTCGATGCCGGCGGTGGCGTGTGCGGGGATCACGTTCAGCTTGTAGCCGCCCTCCAGCATCGTCGGATTGGCGGTGTTGCTCATCGTCGCCCCGACCATGCGGGCGATCGAGCCGAGGCGCGCCAGCGTCTGCTCGGCGTCGTCGGTGCTGATCTGGATCCCGAGCGCCTGCTCGATCGCGTCGAGGAACTGTTGCTGCGCGGGACGGATCCGCGCCGGCCAGGTGTGGTTGCCGATGCGGCTGACCGCCTCTGCCAGGCTGGTGATCGCGTTGTCATCGTTGCGCATGGACCCGTGCCCGGCCCGTCCGTCCGCGATGAGGTTGAGCCAGGCCAGGCCCTTTTCCGCTGTCTGGATCAGGTACATGCGCTGATCGTTGACGGTGAGCGAGAAGCCCCCCACCTCACCGATCGCCTCAGTGCAGTCGGAGATCAGCTCCGGATGCGTACGGGCGAGCCAGCTTGCCCCGAGGGGGCCGCCGGCCTCCTCGTCGGCGGTGAAGATCAGCCGGATCGGGCGACGGGGGGCGCGTCCCTGGCGGACCCGCTCGCGGACAACCGAGAGCAGCATGGCGTCGAAGTCCTTCATGTCCACGGCGCCGCGGCCCCAGACGTAGCCGTCGATGATCTCGCCGGCAAAGGGGTCCACCTGCCAGTCGGACGCGACCGCGGGCACCACGTCGGTGTGCCCGTGGATCAGCAGCGGCGGCAGCGAGGTGTCACAGCCCTCCGGTGACCAGTCGGCGACAAGGGTGGTGCGTCGTGGCTCCGACTCGAACAGTTGGCTCGAGATGCCGACGTCGTCCAGCTTCGCGGCCACGTACTCCGCGGCCTCGCGTTCACCCTTCGCTCCGGACGGGCCGAAGTTGGACGTGTCGAAGCGGATCAGGTCGCTGCACAGGCCGGCGACTTCTTCTGCGGCGTTGAGGGGGGACTCCATGAGGCCATCCTGCCACCGACCCGGACCGGCCGGCCCGTGCCCATTTCGCCAACGGAGACCCCGATTGGGTATAGTGCTCTGGCTGTCCGGGGAAGCGGGCGACACACCCTGTCCGGGTGGCGGAATAGGTAGACGCGCTAGCTTGAGGTGCTAGTGCCCTTTATCGGGCGTGGAGGTTCAAGTCCTCTCTCGGACACGTAACGATTGTGGCTCTGACTAGGTAAAATAGTCAGAGCCACTGTCATTTTCGCAAGCCTGGCCGGCCTCAGCCGTCGATGACCGCCACGAGCTCGTCGAGGAACGCGGGCAGGTCGGTGCCCTTGTGCACGAGCCGCTGGACGCTGTCCCGCTCACTGAACACCTCGACCAGTTGCTCGAAGACCGTCTGGAACGCCGCCCGGTCACTGTCGGAGAAGGCGACCATCACCACCACCTGCACCCGGTTCTCACCCCAGGGGATCGGACGGTCCGACATGCCGACCGCGATCGCCGTCCGGGTGGCCGTCATGCTCAGGGCGTGCGGAACGGCCAGGGACTCGGTGAACGCTGTCGAAGACATCCGCTCGCGCTCGATGCTGCGCTCGACGTAGCCCTGGTCGATGACACCCTCGGCCACGAGGAGCGCCCCCAACCGCCGGATGATCGCCTCCTCGCCCGCATCCGCCTCGAGGTCACGGAGGAAGGAGCTCGGCGCGAAGTACTTCTCCAGCTCCTCTCGCAGGCGGGCCAGTCGTCGTGCCCGCCGGACGCGCATCGCCGCTGCATGGACCCGCTCGACGTCGGCATCGGAGAGGAACAGCGGGATCGTGACGATGCGGTCGCTGTGCCGTGGTGGCGCGATGGTGGTCAGGATCAGGTCGGAGTCCATGGACGCCCAGTCCGGGTCCGCGCGCGTCTCCACGCGGACAACCTCGATCGTCCGGCCGAGCGAACGATCGACGCTGGAGCGCAGCAGGCTGTGCAGGTCGTGGTAGCCCGGGCAGACGATGGTGGCCGTGGGCGGGGCGTCGTCGGTCCGGTTGCGCTCCAGCCTGGCGCCCACGTGGATGGCGATGTAGGCGATCTCCTCGTCGATCAGCGGGACCCCGAGGAGTTCCTGCAGCCGGTTGGCGATGTACACCGCGACCTCGAAGATCATCGGGTAGGACGCCTTGAGCGTGCGGGTCAGCGGATTGCGCGACCACGCCGAGTCGGCCACCCGCTCGACGAGGTTCTGCACGTGCAGGATCAGGCGCCAGGTGAAGTCCTCCCCGGACAGGTCGATCAAGAACTCGGCCTCTGCGGCAGCGCAGGCGTCGATGACCGCTTGCTCGACCGCGGGAGACACCCGTTCGCGAGCGAGCGTCCGCACCGATTCAAGCCGTGGCGCCACCACCCTGCTGAGCACAACGGTGGTGAGGAACTCCCGGTCTCCGCCACCGAACTGGATGCCCAGGTGCCGCAGCGCCAACTGGTCGAGCACCTCGCCGATCGCCACCTCGTCGTCGCGGAGCTGACCGGTCCCGGGCGCCAGCGGCCGACCGCGCGCGATCCGGTCAGCCGCAATCGCCACGTGCATCAGCACATCCGCGATGGCGTACTCGTTCACGAAGTAGCCGAGTCCGCCGAGGGCGTCCACCAGGTCGGTCTTGAAGAGAGCGTGCGCCTTCGCCCCGACAGCCCCCTCCCCCAGCACCCGCATCAGCGCAGGGAAGTCGAGCGACTCCATCTCGGTCTGCTCGTGCACGAGCCGGCTGAGCAGACGGCGTTGCGCCATCTCCGTGCCCTGCAGCCATACCTTCGACCCCTGACGCTCCAGCGTCAGGCCACTTCCGTTGAGGAAGCTGCGCACCCGGGCGAGGTCGCCCTCCACGGTGGCGGAGCTGACGAAGATCTCGTCCGCGGTGTTGTGCACATCCAGCGGCTGCTCGGACTCAAGGAGCCGACGGACCAGCTTCTGGAGCCGGTCGGTCGGGGTGCCCGGCTCGACAGCGCTCCCGCGGAGCGCCGTCCGTGCCGCGGGACCCGGGCGGTAACCCTGGGGTCCCGACTCGACGACGAGGCCATCGCGGACCCGGGCGTTGAGCGCGACGACATAGGTACGCACCGACCGGGGGGTCACGCCCAGGTAATCGGCCAGCGAGGCAGCGGTCACCCAGTCCTCGGCCCTCACCAGATGGGTGAGGAGCCTGTTCTGTCGAGACCTCGACACGTCCTGACCTCCCGAGCGCACACTTCCGGGCGTCACCGCGGCCCTGCGTGCACCACAGTCAAGCATGAACCGGGGAGGGCAGGAGGCTCCACCGCCGGGACGTGGTCGGCATTCTTGCGGCCGCTCGCCAGTGACCGGTTCGAGGCATCCCGACCAGGCCCAGCATTCCTTCCGCCCGGGCGGAAAGTCCTCTGGTTGAGCCGCCCTGTGGCGGCGCCCATGATGGGGCCGGAGGAGGCATCGATGAGGATCCTGGTTGTGTGCGGTGCGGGGGCGTCGAGCACGTTCGTCGCGCAGCGGATCAACAGAGTCGCGCGAGCCCGGAAACTGGCCTACGAAGCCATAGCGACGAATGAGGCGGCGCTGGCTGACGGCATCGCGTCCAGCGACCTCGTGCTGCTCGGACCCCACCTCGCTGCCCGCCTCGAGCAGGTCACGGTCCTTGCTGCCACACACGGCGTCACCGTCGTCCTTCTCGATGCAGACGTCTTCTCCGATCTCGACGGCACAAGGACGGTCGCCCGAATCGAGGCGGCGGTCCGCGATGGATCGACCTGACCGGCGACTGCCAACCGACCACCTTCGCCGGACCGCACAGAAGCGGAACACCCGGCTCGCAGCAACGAGAGGAATCGACCATGACAGCAACAAACGCAGCGGCGCCCGCAAAGGGGGGAACCCGCATCGCGGTTCAGAAGTTCGGCACGTTCTTGTCCGGCATGATCATGCCGAACATTCCTGCCTTGATCGCGTGGGGCATCTTCACGATGTTCTTCATCGGTAAGGGGTTCACTCCGAACGCTGACTTGTCGACGATTGTTGGGCCGTTCATTCATTACCTGTTGCCGATCCTGATCGCTTATACCGGTGGTCACATGGTGTACGGGGTGCGGGGTGCGGTGGTGGCTGCGATCGGCACGTTTGGTGCGATCGCCGGTTCGGACTTGTTGATCGCCCAGTTCAACGCGACGCAGCCGGCCGATAACCAGTTGGGTCAGATCCACATGTTCATCGGGGCGATGATCATGGCGCCGTTGTCGGCGTACAGCATGAAGGCTTTGGACAGGTTGTGGGAGAACAAGATCCGGGCCGGGCTGGAGATGCTGGTCAACATGTTCTCTGCCGGTATCTGGGGGTTCGTGCTGGCCCTGGTCGGGTTCTATCCGATCGCGTGGCTGGTCAACGGCATCATGACGGTGTTGAGCAGTGCGGTGAACTGGCTGATCGCGAACAATTTGTTGCCGTTGACGTCGATCATCATCGAGCCGGCGAAGGTGTTCTTCTTGAACAACGCCATCAACCATGGGGTGTTGACGCCGTTGGGTACCCAGCAGGCCGCCGAGAGTGGCAAGTCGATCCTGTTCCTGCTGGAGGCCAACCCCGGCCCGGGTCTGGGTTTGTTGTTGGCGTTCACCCTGTTCGGTATCGGTGCAGCCCGGGCGTCGGCTCCGGGTGCGGCGTTCATCCAGTTCGTCGGCGGTATCCACGAGGTGTACTTCCCGTATGCGTTGATGAAGCCGGTCTTGATCATTGCCCTGATCGGTGGCGGCATGACCGGTGTGGCGACGAACATGTTGCTGGGTGGGGCGTTGCGCGCTCCGGCTGCTCCGGGCAGCATCCTTGCCGTGTTGGCCCAGACCGCGCCGGGGGCCTACTTCCCGGTCATCCTCTCGGTGGTGTTGTCTGCTGCGGTGTCGTTCGTGATCGCTTCGATCATCCTGCGCGCTTCCCGCAAGCGGGACCTGGAAGCCGAAGCTGCCGGCACCGACCAGTTCGAGTCGGCGATCAACCAGACCGAAGCCAACAAGGGCAAGGGCTCCAGCGCACTCGCAGGACTGCGCACCGGCGACAACGCCGCGACGGCAACCCTCGCCGGGACACAGGTCAAGAACATCGTGTTCGCCTGCGACGCCGGCATGGGCTCCTCGGCCATGGGCGCCTCCGTCCTTCGCAACAAGATCAAGAAGGCAGGCGTCGAGGGCGTCACGGTGGTCAACAAGGCCATCGCGAACCTCGACGGCAGCGCTGACCTCGTGATCACCCAGGCCCAGCTCACGGACCGGGCCAAGCAGAAGGCCCCCGGGGCGGTTCACGTCTCGGTGGACAACTTCATGAACTCGCCGAAGTACGACGAGGTCGTGCAGATGGTCGCCGACCAGGCGGCCAAGGCCTGACTTTCCAGCGGCGAGGCGCCCACGGCGCCTCGCCGCCCAGCTCAAGAAAGGCAGGCACCCATATGGAGACCAACAACGTGCTGACACCGCAGATGGTGCGGATCCACCCTGGATCGGCCACCCGCGACCAGGCAATGCAGGAGGCCGCTGACCTCCTCGTAGCGGCCGGGGCAGTGACGCCGGCCTACTACGAGGCGATGCAGGACCGCGAGCGAACCGTCTCGACATTCATGGGGAACGGATTGGCGATCCCCCACGGCACGAACGATGCCAAGGATGCCGTGCTCGGCTCGGCGCTCAGCCTCGTCCGCTATGACGGTGGCGTCGACTGGGACGGAAACCAGGCGACGTTCGTCGTCGGCATCGCCGGCAAGGGGGGCGCGCACCTGGAGATCCTCTCCCAGATAGCGATCCTCTTCTCCGACGACGCAGAGGTGGACAAGCTCCGGGAGGCTCCCACCTCCGAGCAGCTCTACGCCCTTGTCGTGGAGTCAGGCACCGACTGACGCTTCCCGTAGGGGGACAATCCGGTGGCCAGAGGTGCGCAGTCAAGACTGCCCGCCTCTGGCCATCGGCCTGCCGTGATGTAGTGGTCCCGTCGAGTGGTGTGGGCGGTAGCCCGCACACCGGCGCAGAGAGGGACACAGATGAAGATCACCGACAACGGACCGCAGCCCAACGCGTTCGACCTGGAGACCGCGACAAGGGAGAACGGGACCTACCGCACGGTGGCCTGGACCGGGAGGTACCTGCAGGTCACGCTGATGTCCATTCCGCCGGGCTCCTCGATCGGGCTGGAGGCCCACCCGGAGACCGACCAGTTCCTCCGGGTGGATGCCGGCAAGGGGCACGTGACGATGGGTCCCACCGAGGACAACCTGAACTTCCAGCTCGACGTGAGCGATGGCTGGAGCATCCAGGTGCCGGCCGGAACCTGGCACGACGTCATCAACACCGGTAGCGACGACCTGCGGCTCTACGTGGTCTACGCCCCGGTGCACCACACCGCGGGCATCGTCCAGCCGACCGCTGGCGACGCCGAGGCCGATGAGGATTCCGGACGGGACCAGCCGCCCGCATGGTCGGTGCAGCCGCAGCAGAGCAGCCCCGACCAGAAGGCCTGACCGGGTCCCGTTTCGCTGCCCCCGTTGCTGGGCAAGGGTTTTCCCATGACTGAATCCAACGATCTGGACAAGCTGCGCGACATCGTCCGCGTCAATGACATCGGAATGCTGGCAACCCTCGACAGCGATGGCCAGTTCAAGGCACGCCCGATGGCCGTGCAGGACTTCGACGAGGCCGGACGCCTCTGGTTCTTCACCGAGTTCCAGGCGCCCAAAGCCGATGAGGTCTTCACCGACCCCCGTGCACTGGTGACCTTCAGCGGCAAGAACTATGTCTCGATCCAGGGCACGGCTTCCGTGGTGCAGGACCCTGAACGCCAGACCCAACTCTGGAACAAGGGCGCCGAGGCCTGGCTGCAGTGCGAGCCCACCGACGCCAAGGTGGCACTGCTCGTCGTGCAGGCCGACGGCGCCGAGTTCTGGGAAACGCCCGGCTTCGCCTCCGGCGTGCTGGGCATCATCACGGCTGCGGTCAAGGGCGATCGGCCCGACCTCGGAACGAACGAGAAGGTGGATCTCTGAAGCTCGTGACCATCCGCCTCACGGCCGCCCGCGTCGATTGACACCAGGCTGGTCCGGTCAGCGCGCGATCAGCACCACCACGCCGTTGGCCGGAACCCGCACCGTCGTTCCAGTGGAAACGGTCCGGACCCCGACGAGCCGGCCGTGCGCATCGTAGGTGTACGCCCCAGCGGCCCGGTCCACCCGATAAGTCTGCTTGCCCCGGACACTGAACAGGAGCGTCACGGCGCGATCGCCGGGGAACGTAGCGATGCTCAGCGTCGGGCGCAGCAGCAGCGCGTCGATGTCGACAGCCCCCCGGGTCGCGGTGACCGTCACCGGAGCCTTCCCTGACACCGCGCCACGCAGGCGTTGCGGCAGCAAGGCACCCGGCACTGCGGTGATGCCCTGCTCCCCCACCCGATGGCGGAGTCGGCCAATGGGCCGGTCGCCCTCGACCCAGCGAGTTCGGGCGGTGCCGTGCTCCGGCAGCCAAGTCACGGGCTCGACCACGGTCCGCCGGCCTGTGTCGACCTCGATGGTCGCCTGCTGGCCGGTGGCCAGACGCAGGTAGGAACCGCCGCTCCAGGACGACTCCCCCGTCCAGGCGGACTCGGGAGTCTGGACCGAGCCGGTGGTGGCAGTGGCATCCTCGGCCTCGACGGTCCGCAGGCCGTCGCGGACCGGGGCGCCGTGCAGGCTCCTCGCCAGCGAGCGGAGTCGTGGATGGGCGTCGAGGGCCAGCATGGTGAGCAGGCCGTGAATCGTGGATTCGGCTCCGCTGTTGCGGTTGATCCGCCCATCGGCCTCCAGGCCGTCGAAGGTCACTCCGGTCGAGGGCGAGTACATCGCTTCGCCTGCGCGGTTCGCGCCGAAGAACCAGGACGCGTGCAGCGCAGCAAGCGTTCCGGCGACCGGCGTCCTGGTGGTGTCGGCGACGGCGAGCAGCGACTGCACCCGGGAGTCCACGCCGTAGGCGATCTGCACGGTCTCCACCGGGGTGGGCAGCCACCCGTTGTCGGCACCGTCGCCGGTCAGCAGGGTCGGGTCGAAGCTCAAGGCCTCCGCCACGGCCGGCTGGGCGAGGGTTCGGCGATCCAGCGTCGCTGCCGCTCGGGCAAGGGCCGCCCCGGTCTGGGAGGCCCAAGCGTGCCACAGCGACCGCGACTGGGTCCAGGGAAGGATCGCCTTGTACGGCCACTGCTGCCGGGTACCCGATGCCAGGTCGGCGATGCCTTCCGCGAATCTGGCGAGCGCGCGCCGCGCGCGATTGTCGCCGGGAGCGACGCGCACGTAGGCGGCCAGGCCGAGCACCGCCTCTGAAGTCGCGTCAGCACCGTCGACGATCAGCCACGCGGGAACGCGCCGTCCGTCGGCAACATCAAACTTCTTGTAGGAGGACAGCACGTCGCGATCCAGGGCACCCACCGACAGCTGGATGCGCCGCTGCAGGAACGCCGCGAACGCGGGGTCGGACCTCCGGAAGGCGGCATAGCCCTCACCGAAGGCCCAGAGGCTGCGCGCCTGCCAATAGCTGGGTCCCGAGTCGGACGGGTCGGGAAGCTCAACCGGCTCCGCGCTGGGGTTCAGGGTGCCGTCGCTCTGGATCCACAAGACGGTGCGGCCACGGTTGACCCCGGTCCTGGTCTGCAGGTAGGCCACCGAACGCAGGAGTTCGTAGGCCTTGGTGCGGCTGTCGGCGCTCCCGGTCTGGCGCCAGTGCCGCAGGTAGACCACCGCGGCGCGGGCGATGTCGTCGGCATTGAAGGCGCCCTGGCCGTAGTGGCCGGTGGCCGGGTCCAGGGTGCCGCCGCCCACCCGGGCGAACTGGCCGTTGTCGCGGGCATCGGCGTAGGTCCACGGCATCAGGAGGACGGGCTGGTTCTCCAGCCGGTAGGTGTCATGGCCGGTCACAGCGACCGGTCGCACCTCGTCGAGCAGGAAGTCCAGGTGAGCGAGGTTGGTCAGCGTCCTGGGCGCGGCTGTCGCCGTCTGGGGCGCGACGAGCCCGCCCATCGTGAGGGCGAGCAGCATCAGCAGCGCAGCAAGCCTGCGGGGAGGGGTCATTTCAGCTCCTGACGAGTCGTGCGACTCCGATGGCGGAGTCGGCCATGCCGTAGAACACGAAGTGGTTGCCGTCGATCTCCACGATCGCTGTCGGGAAGACCACGTTGGGCACGGTGCCGGACCGCTCGGCCTCGGTCTCCGCCTGCAGCAGCGGCACGGAGGACCGGCTCACGACGAGCCACGGCTGGTCGGCCCGCAGGATCATGCCCCCGGCCGCGTAGTTGACGTGCTGCTGCTGCGTGGTCGTGGGGTCGAGCCGGCCGGTGACGCCGTGGTGCAGCAGCAGCCAGCCCTCGGGCACGCGCACGGGGGGCGGCCCACCGCCGATCTTCAGCGCCTCCCAGTCGTACCGCGGGCCGGCGACGTAGCGGTGACCACGCCAGACGGTGAGCGCGGCCAGCTCACGCTGCACCTCGGCCAGCGGGATGAAGCTCATCCAGATCGACTCGCGGTCGTCGCGCTCGGTTGGCGGGACGTCGTCGGGCCCGTCCCCGCCGTCGGTGACCGGGTTGAGCACGCCCATCGGCCGGTGGAGGACCGCGAGGCTCAGTTCGCCGTCCGGCGCGATCACCGGTTCGGGCAGGAAGACGGTGTCCTTGTTGTGGTACAGGTTCAGGTCCACCTCGGTTCGTTCGTCCCACCGGTAGACGACCGGTCCGAGCCGACGCCAGGTGCGCAGGTCCCCCGACACAGCCAGCGCCGTCCTCGGTCCAGCCGGTCCGAAGGCGACGTAGGTCATGACGTGCAGGTTCAGGGCCGCGATCCAGGTGACCCGGGGATCCTCGACGCCGGCGTTCCCCTCGCCCTGTTCCCAGGTCATGTCCGGTTCGAGGACGACGCCCAGGCGCGACGTCCCAACCGGTACCCCGTCCTCCACCTGCACCCTGGCGAGGCCTATCCGCGACACATTGCCCGCCGCGACGAGTCGCGGCAGCAGGTAGAGCTCGCCGTCGGCCCAGCCTGCCGCCGGGTTGAGGACGCCTTCGACCTCGAGCGGGTCGTCGGGATCGGCCTGCATCAGCACCCCGGCTCGCTCCAGCCGGTAAGGGAACGGCTGGCCACTCACCCCTTGACCCCCGAACCCAGGTCGCTGGCAACGAAGTAGCGCTGGAACACGATGAAGAGAATGGCCACCGGGAGAGCCAGCACGACGGCCCCGGCCAGCAGTGTGCCGAACGGGTTGGCCGTGGAGTTGGCCACGTTGCTGATGAAGTTCGCCAGCGAGACAGCCAGCGGTTGCATGGAGGCCTTCTTGGTCACAAGGAAGGGCCAGAGGAACTCGTTCCACGGCCCGATGAAACTGATCAGGATCACGGTCACGAGGGCTGGCCGGATCAAGGGCAGCGCCACGCGCGTGAGCACCTGCCACTCCGAGGCCCCGTCGATGCGGGCAGCCTCGAAGATGCCTTTCGGCAGTTGCAGGAAGTACTGGCGGAAGATGATCACGGCCGTGGAGTTGATCAGGAACGGCAACATGATGCCCAGGTAGTTGTCGGCCAGCCCGTAGTCGCGGGCGATCATCACGTACAGCGGCACCATCAGTAGCTGGAACGGCACCACCTGTACCAGCAGGGCAAGGGCGAACACCGCTCCCCTGCCCCGCCATTCGAGCACGGCGAGCGCGTAGCCGGCGATTGACCCGAACACGGCGGTGCCGATGATGACTCCGGCGGCGAAGACCCCGGAGTTCGCGATGCCCTGCAGCAGGTTGACCCGCGCATTGATGTCGAAGTAGTTGCTGAACGTGAGGTTGGCTGGATCGGGGAAAAGTCCGGCCACCGACTGATTCGGCTCGCGCTGCAGCGACCCGAGCACCATGTAGTAGAACGGGAAAAGGAACAGGATCGCTCCCAGCCCGAGGACCACGCCGCGTAACAGCACACCTCCCCTGGTCGTCATGAGTCCTTCTCCCTTCCCAGCCAGTTCTGCAGGAAGGCGATGCCAAGGGTGAGGATCACCAGGAGCACGCCGATGGCTGCCGCATAGCCCGGTTTGCCCTGCTGGATGCCCTGTTGGTACATGATCAGCACCGGCGACGTCGAGGCCCCGTTCGGTCCCCCACCACCGGTGAGCAGGTAGGGCTCGGTGAACAGGTTCGCGCCAGTGATCGTCGCGAGCAACAGCACAAGCACCGTGGCCGAGCGGACGCCCGGGACCGTCACGTTCCAGAAGGCCTGCCAACGGCTGGCGCCATCGGTGGCCGCGGCCTCATAGAGCTCCTTGCCCACGTTCTGGAGCGCGGCCAGGTACAGCAGGATGTAGAAGCCCAACCCCTTCCAGGTCACGTAAAGAGCAATGCTGGGCATCGCCAGTCGCTCGTTGACCAGCCACGAAGGGTTCGGTGCCAGGGGGCCGAGGAGCTGGTTGATCAGTCCGGTACCGCTGAACAGGAACAGCCAGACCCCCACGAGGGCAACGCTGGCGGTCAGGTACGGCAGGTAGAAGGACACCCGCAGAAAGGCCCGGGCGTGGACGACCTGGTTCAGCAGCGTCGCGAGCACCAGGGACAGCACCACCGTGAGGGTCACGTTGATGAGAAGGAAGACCAGCACGTTGTAGAAGGACCGCCGCACCGCAGGGTCGGTGAGTGCCTGGACATAGTTGCGCATCCCCACGAAGGGCCGGTTGACGTTCACGCCGGGCGCGGTGAAGAAGTAGTCGTGTGCCGACATGTAGACCGCGAAGCCGAGTGGGAAGGCAAAGATCACGGCGACGAACACCAGGTACGGCGCACTGAACAACCAGCCGAGGACGCTCTGGCGAGCGCGATGGCGCCGCGCCTCTGATCCCCTCGCTGCGCGGGGCGCTACCGCTGTTGCGAGGGGTGTCACGGTGGACATCGACGGCCTACTGACCGGCCAGCGTCGTGACCTTGTCGGCAGCCTCGTTCAGGGCTTGCTGGAGATCGCCCTCCCCGCTGACCACTGCCTTGGTGTAGGCGTCGCGCAACGCCTGGAGCATTTCCACGGTGTGCGGGCCGCCGGGCACCTCCACCGTCCGTGCGGCCTGCTCGCCGAACTGGACGTAGGGAGCATTCTTTGCGAAGAAGTCGGGGTAGGCCTGCTGCAGGTTCGCCCGCATCGGCATCTGGCCGGTCTTGGTCAGCAGGCTGCCGTCCTGCTCCTCGCCGGTGGCGAACTTCAGCACGTCCCAGGCGGTGGCCTGGTTCTTGCAGGCCGTGTACAGGCCGACGTTCTTGGCGTCACTGAACGTGTAGGTCTCGGTAGCCGGCTTGCCGGTCGATGTCGGAACGCTGACGGCTCCCCAGTTGATCTTGCCCTTGTAGGCGGCGATGGCCCAGGGACCAACGATCGACATCGCGCTCACCTTGGTACCGAAGGCATCGCCCTGCACCGGTTCCTTGCCGGCCAGGCCCTCGGCATAGATGGTCTTCCAGAAGTTGGCAACGGCCAGGCCGGCGGCATCATTGAAGGTGGCCTTGCGGTCGACGACGATCTGCTTGCCACTGGATTCGGCGGCGTACAGCGGCATGAAGTCGAACTGGGCCTGGAAGAATTCGCTGGTCGGGGCGGGGTTGATGGCGTACTTGGCCGCCCCGGAGGACTTGATCTTGCGGGCAGCGTCCAGGAACTTGTCGTAGGTGCTCAGGTCGGGCTTGTCCGGGTCGAGGCCGGCTTTCTTGAACATGTCCTTGTTGTAGAAGATCATCACCGGATTGGCCTTCCACGGCAGCTGGTAGTACCCGCCGTCGTCTGCCTTGTACTGCTTGGCCGCCTCACCGGTCCTGCCCTCGATGTAGGCGACGCCATCGCTGAAGGTTGCCAGGTTGACCAGCCCTCCCTGGCGCTGGAACTGGCCGACCGCAGACGGAGCGGTGTTGAAGACCAGACACGGCGCGGTGCCGGCCGTGATCGCCGCCCCGATCACCTCTTCGCTGCTCTTGCCTGCCGGGATCTCCTGGCCCTCGACCTTCTCGTCGGGGTGCGCTGCGTTCCACGCCTCGACCATGGCCTTGCCCCACGCCAGTTCCTGCTCGTTGTTGGAGTACCAGATCGAGATGGGCCCGCGAGCGGCACTTGCCGAGCCCTGCGCGCCGGCCCCTCCGCCACCGGAGCTGCAACCCGCCAGCACGAGACTGAATCCGACCGCTGCGGCTAGCACCTTTGCCCGACCACTCATGAACTTCTCCTCACCGGTGGGAGGCGCGCATCCTTGCGCGCATCTCCGAGCGACCCGTACCCCGAGGACAAAAGCCTAACCGCCGCCATCGTGCAAGGACCACCCCCAGGTGGGTGCGGATCAGGCCTGGCGCAGCTTGGCGCGCAGCAGTGCGATGGTCGCAGCCGGCAGCTTCAAGCCCTTGGTGAGGTACCGGCTGAGGCTGCCGTACCTGGCCGCAGCCTTGTCCAGCCCGGCCTCCAGGTAGGACGGCCGAAGCCTCTCCTGCTCGCCGACGATGGCGGCCTTCCTTGCCGAAGTCCTGCGGGCCGCTGCCACCCTGGTCTCGATCAGTGCCTTGCGGTACGTGTTCGACAGCACGTACTGCCCGACGATCGCCTTCCGGCCGGCACCGGCGATCGTCTGCAACATCGCCGATACCCAACCCGTGCGGTCCTTCCCGGCCGCGCAATGGATCAGGACCGGGCCGGAGGCGCCGGCGATTGCCGTCAGGACCTTCGCTATCTTGCTTCGCTGGGCGGAGTCGGTGACGAACGCCCTGTTCATCGCCCGCATGTAGGCACGCGCTCCCGCCGCCGTCCTGCCCTTGTAGGACTTGCTGTGGCCGGAGAACACATCGATCCGGGAATAGGCGATGCCGCTGATGACCGGATCCGGTGATTTCCTAGCAGCGCTTCTACTGCGCAGGTCATAGATGTCGCCGATGCCGAGGACGACCAGCGTGGCTGCATCGTCTGCAGTGATGCCCTTGAGCTGGCCGGATCGGTACACGACACCGGTGGCCATGGTGGCGCCACCGGACAGGGGCACGCCGGTGCCGGCTACGTCACGAAAGTTCCAGATGCTGGCGAGCTTCGGGGCGACGGCCGCCGGTGCCGGAGCAGCAGCAGGCGATGGCTGGGCGACCGATATGGGTCCAGGAGCACCTACCAGGGCGACGGAAAGGGCCGCTGTGGCGACGACGCTCAGGAGCTTCACCTCAGTGAGGCTAGCATCGGCCACCTTTCCGCGGGATCCTCACTCTCGATCCCGGGTGGCGAGACGAAGGTGGTCACGCCAGAGCCGGTAGCCGATCGCAGCGGCCGCGACGCCGAGGCTCAGCAGCGCGGGCCAGCCGGTGAGCCAGAGCAACACGCAGACACAGCAGAAGGAGAAGGCAGCGACCACCTTTTCACCCCGTCCGGGCAGCAGTTTGACGGCCGCCGCGGTCCCGATCACATAGACGAGGGTCAGGCCACCGGTTACCAGCAGCAACAGCGTGTGCTGGTCGATCGGCAGGACGGCCCCGGCAATCGCTCCCACAACCACGATCAGCAGTGACCGCCGAACCGAACCGAAGGCCCGGTAGGGCAGGGCGCCCTCCCGTGCCAGCGCGAACCCGAGCCGTGAGGCACCGGCGATGTAGGCGTTCACAGCGCCGACCGTCAGCAACACAGACACCAGCGCGACGACGGGACGCACCGGTCCGCCCACCCCCACTGCCAACAGGTCGGCCAGCGGCGCCTGGCTCGCGGCAAGGCCGGGTCCGAGCACCAGCACGCTCACGAACGCCACGGACAGGTAGAGGACGCCGACGATGATGACCGCCAGCAGGGTGGCCTTGGGGACGTCACGGCGCGGGTTCGCGTAGTCGGGTGAGAGCGACGACATGGCTTCCCAGCCGGCGAAGGCCCACACCAGTAGTGCTGCCGCGGTGCCAACGGCCGGCCAGCCGTGCGGGGCGAACGGGGTGAGGTTCTCCAGCCGGGCGTGCGGCAGCGCCGCGAAGACAGTGGCCAGCAGCAGAGCGGCGAGGGTGGCCGTCAGGATCAGCTGGGCGCGACCGGACATGTGCAATCCCAGCCAGTTCATGCAGAAGACCACCGCGAGGATGAACAGGAACGTCAGGAAGCGGGTGGTGGCACCGCCACCCAGGACATCGGCGACGTAGCCGCCGGCGAACGAGGAAGCCACCGGCGCGCCCAGGGGGACGGCCGCGAAGAAGATCCAGCCCACGGCGTCGGCGGCGCGGGTACCGAAGGCGAGGCGCACGTAGCTCGACACTCCCCCGCCATCGGGAAAGCGGGCTCCGAGCTCGCCGAAGGTCCAGGCCAGCGGCGCCGACAGCAGGACGAGCGCAAGCCAGGCGACCAGGGCGGACGGTCCGGCGATCGAGTCCGCGAGGGCAGGCATCGAGATGATGCCGGTTCCGAGCACTGCGCCGGCACTCAGGGCTGTTCCTTGGGCCACCGTCAGCTTCCGCATCGCGTCACCCTATTCCCCCCTTCCGACACCCCGATTAGGGTCACCGCATGACCGTCGCGTCCCCACAGCACCTGCGTCCGGTGGAGCGCATGATCTTCTTCACCGACGCCGTTGTCGCGATCGCCATGACCTTGCTGATCCTGCCGCTGCTCGAGTCGGTCACCGAGGCAGCGCGCGAGGGGCTGGACACCGCGGCGTTCCTTGGCGAGAACGTCGGGCAACTCGCCAGCTTCTGCCTGAGCTTCTTCATCATCCTGCTGTTCTGGCGCGGTCACGACCGCCTGCTGACCAGGGTCGAGCACCAGGGTTCGGGTCTGTTCTGGCTGAACGGCTTGTGGATGTTCAGCATCGTTGCCTTGCCGGTGGTGACCGCCATGGTCGGGGCAATGGAGACCGACCGGCTGCAGCTGGGCCTCTACATCGGCACGATGCTGACCACCAGCCTGATCATGGGTGGCATCCAGCTGGACCTGCAGCGCCGCCCGCAATTGCTGCGCGACCAGGTCGCGCCGCCACGCAGTGATCTCGCTCCGGCGGCTGCGAACAGCATCATGTTCGCCATCGCCTTGGTCATCGCCCTCGCGGTCCCCGGCGCCGGTTTCTGGAGCCTGTTGGCACTTTTCCTGAGAGGCCCGCTGGAACACCTGCTGCGGAGGCGCCTGGGCACCTAATTGCCCTTCCCGATCTCCCGAGGCACCCCTATGGTGCGGGAACCACCCCGGAACGTGCCTCGGCCCCCACTCGATCGCGAAGGAGCATCGAATGCGTCGACCTGTCCTCTCCCTCCTGCTGTGCGCTGCGCTCGCCAGCACAGCCCTGATCGCCGGTCCGGTCGCTTCGGCCCACGCCGACATCACCTCGGTGACCCTTGTCGGCAGCCTGCAGAGCGAGTTGGGCTGCCCGGCCGACTGGCAGCCGGACTGCGCGCAGACCCACCTCGAGGAGATGGGGACCAGTGACACCTGGGAGGCGGCCTTCGACCTGCCCGCCGGCTCCTACGAGTACAAGGTCGCCCTCAACGACACCTGGGACGTCGACTACGGCGCCGGTGGGGTGCAGGGAGGAGCCAACATCCCGCTGAACCTGCTCGGGCCGGCCACCGTGGTGTTCAGCTTCGACGCCACCACCCACGTCACTACCGTCCGTCCGGTGACCCTGCCGACCGGCACGACGCCCGCCGACCGGTGGCTGGCGACCAACTCGTTGCGCCGGCCCCTCACCGGTGAGCGGTACTACTTCGTCATGGCCGACCGTTTCGCCAACGGCGACCGGTCGAATGACCGCGGCGGACTGACCGGGTCGCGCCTGTCCACCGGGTACGACCCCACCGACAGCGGTTTCTACCATGGCGGCGACCTGAAGGGCCTGACCGGCAAGCTGGACTACATCAAGAAGCTGGGCACGACGGCGATCTGGCTGACCCCCGCGTTCAAGAACCGCGCGGTACAGGGCACGCCCGGCAGCGAGAGCGCCGGGTACCACGGCTACTGGATCACCGACTTCACCCAGATCGACCCGCACCTGGGCACCAACGCCGACATGAAGCGGCTGATCAACAAGGCACACGCCAAGGGCCTGAAGGTCTTCTTCGACATCATCACCAACCACACCGCAGACGTCATCGACTACTCGGAGAAGAAGTACAGCTACGTCTCGACCGACGACAAGCCGTACAAGACGGCGACCGGCGAGGTGTTCGATCCCAAGGAGGTGGCCGGCACTGACGACTTCCCGGCCCTCGACGTCAACACCTCGTTCCCCTATCACCCGGTCTTCAACAGCCCTGCCGACGCCACCGTCAAGGTGCCCGCCTGGCTGAATGACCGCACGCTGTACCACAACCGGGGCGACTCGACCTTTGCCGGGGAGTCCAGCGAGTACGGCGACTTCGTCGGCCTCGACGACCTGTTCACGGAGAACCCGAAGGTCGTCGACGGCATGATCGACGTCTACAAGGCGTGGGTCGACCTCGGAATCGACGGTTTCCGCATCGACACCGTCAAGCACGTGAACACCGAGTTCTGGCAGAAGTTCTCCCCGGCCATCCAGGCTGAGGCGGATCGGGTCGGCAACCGCGACTTCTTCATGTTCGGCGAGGTGTACGACGCCCGTCCGGACTACCTGTCCACGTTCACGACCACAGCGAAACTGCCTGCCACGCTCGACTTCGGCTTCCAGGCACAGGCGCAGGCCTTCGCGCAGGGCAAACCCACGACGAACCTCCGCGACCTGTTCGTCGCCGACGACTACTACACCGACACCGACTCCAACGCCTACCAGCTGCCGACATTCCTGGGCAACCATGACATGGGCCGCCTGAGCTACCTGCTGGACGCCAGCAGCACTTCCCACGCCGACCTGTTGCGGCGGGTGAAGCTGGCCAACGCGCTGATGTACCTCACCCGGGGCCAGCCGATCGTCTACTACGGCGACGAGCAGGGCTTCATCGGGTCAGGTGGCGACAAGGCAGCGCGCCAGGACATGTTCGCGACGAAGACACCGTCCTACCGCAGCGAGAAGGTGCTGGGCGGAGCATCCGGCTCGAAGGACCGGTTCAACACCAACGCCGTGCTCTACCGGTTCATCCGCAAGCTGGCTGCGCTGCGGGCGTCCAACCCCGGCCTCACCGAGGGTGCCCAGATCCACCGGTACTCCTCGAGCGGAGCGGGCGTCTATGCGTTTTCCCGGGTCGACCGGCGCAGCGGCATCGAGTACGTGGTGGCCCTGAACAACGCCACCTCCACGAAGTCAGCGAGCTTCGCCACCTTCAACGCCAACGAGAGGTTCCGCCCCCTCTACGGCGCCGGCAGCACACTGCGCAGTGACGCGGAGGGACGGGTGAGCGTCCGCGTGCCCGCGATGTCCGCGGTGGTGTATAAGGCCCGCACCCGGGTCGACCACGCAAGGCGACCCACAACGGTGACCATGACCGTCCCCCGCGAAGGCGGGATCCTCGCCGACCGCGCCGAGATCGGCGCAACGCTGAGCAGCAACACCTTCGCGCAGGCCAGCTTCTTCTACCGTGGCGTCGGGACGTCGAAATGGCAGTCGCTCGGCACCGATGACAGCGCCCCGTACCGGGTGTTCCACGACGTCTCGGGCTATCCGGCCGGAACGCTGCTGGAGTACCGGACCGTGGTGCGGGACGCGGCTGGACGCATCTCCACCGACGCCAGCTACGGCGTCGTCGGCAAGCCGGAGGCCGCCGGTGGCGATGACGGCAACCTCGGCACGATCACCCAGCCGGAAAAGGTAACCGTGCCCGGGGACCACAACAGCGAGATGGGCTGCGGGGCCGACTGGGACCCGGCCTGCACCCAGGCTCAGCTCACCTATGACGCCAACGACCAGATCTGGAAGGCGACGTACGACGACCTCCCCGCCGGCAACTACGCGTTCAAGGCGGCGATCAACGGCTCCTGGGACGAGAACTACGGCGACGGTGGTGTGTCCAACGGCAGCAACATCTCCTACACCAACCCGGGCACCGTGCGGTTCTTCTACGACCATCGCACGCACTACGCCACCACCGACGCCCAGGGACCGCTGATCACGGCACCGGGAACGTGGAACACCGAACTCGGCTGTGCGACGGACAGGGCACCGGCCTGCATGCGTCCGTGGTTGCAGGACCCCGATGGCGACTCCACCTACACCTGGGCGACGACCCTGCTGCCGGCTGGTGAGTACACGTTCAAGATCGCAGAGGACTTCGCAACCGACGAGGGCAGCTGGTACCCGAAGGGCGCCAACAGCGACGTGGCGGTCACCGTCCCCGCGGACGGGTTGGTCGTGCGGGTCACCTACAACCGGACCACCCACGAGGTGGGTACGTCGGTCACCCGGCCGAACACCGCACCGGCGCTCACGAAGGACCGGGGCGTCTGGGTGGCGCCGGACCTGATCGCCTGGCCTGCTGACGCCCTCGGCGACGTGGAGCCTCGGCTGGCGGAGTTCCGGCTCTACTGGGGAGCCGCCGGTGCACTGGCCGTGGACGCCGAGGGCATCACCGGCGGCCGGTCGGTGCGGTTGAACCTCGACCCGGCCGGCCTGCCCGCGGAGGTGGTGCAGGCTCACCCGAGCCTGGCCGGCTACCTTGCGCTACGGGTGGACCGCACCACGGTCCGGCGGTTGCCGGGAATCACGTCGGGTGACGTGGCAGTCGGGGTGTTCTCGGGAACCGGGTTGGTCGACGCAGGACTGCTGGACACCTCAAGCGTCGACTGAGATGAACGACAGTGCGGCGGACCG
>Ga0366810_1015_pt1 | contig 25607 bp, 22 predicted proteins | sample TotcelN113001M15_FD_207027 | JGI IMG/M metagenome (GOLD analysis project Ga0366810, IMG submission 207027) | Enriched cells from coal bed in the Powder River Basin, Montana, United States - Total cells N11 rep3 HSBNCT.N11.300.1.M15 ...
CCAGCAAACAAAGTGGAATGCTAGAATAATTGGAGTCGGTAAACCATCATGAATGAAAATATCGCAGACAGGTTGCGCTACTGCACGACATTGCCGAGTCTGCCTGCGGTCGCAATCAGAATCATTGATCTGGCTAATAATCCAGATACCAACATGGCGCAAATTGCCGACCAGGTTGCGCTCGACCCCGCTCTTGCCGCCAAATTCCTGAGAGTTGCCGTTTCCCCGCTTTTTCGCAGTCGGCGCGCCACGACAAGCGTGCGGCAGGCAGTGAGCCTGCTGGGGACCCACGGAGCGATCATGATTGCCCTCTCATTCTCGCTTACCCAGTCGTTCCGCAACCAGGTAAAGGGTGCAAACGTTGACAGTCTTTCTTTCTGGCGCCGCGCCATTCTCTCCGCCTTGTCGGCACGGGTGCTAGGCGAAAAACTCGGCCTGAAAAGGGTGGACGAACTGTTCCTGGCGGGGTTATTGCAGGACATCGGAATCCTTGTAATGGACGTGGTGGCGCCGGACGAGTATGCGGAAATCTTCAACCAGGAACTGGATGGGGACGCCCTGCTGAGCGCTGAGCGCGAAAAATTCGGGATCGGTCATGATGAGATCGGGCATTGGCTGCTGCAGAAATGGAAGCTTCCAAAGTATCTTGCCTTGTCCTGCCTGGCACGCAACGATCAGGCCCGGCAAGCTGAAGACGCGACGAACATGACATCGTGCGTTGCCGTATCGAGTTATATTGCCGACAGCCTGCTCAGGCATGAGGACGCGGACGTGGCAGCCAATACCGCCAGAAAAGCACAAGAATTGCTGGGGTTGGAGCAAAATGATTTCAGCAATGTATTGGAAAAGGTAATGGCAATCCTGCCGGAAATTGCCGATTTGTTTGACGTTCCGGTACTGAGCACGTCTGACATTGCTTCCCTCATGGTGGAGGCAAATGATCTGCAATTGTTGCGCAACCTGAACAAGTCGGGTGAACTGGAAGGGTATTCTCAGCGCGACGCGCTGACCGGTGCGCATAACCGCGGTTATCACGATACCGTATTCCAGCGCGAATTCGACCTTGCCACGCGCCATGGCTGGCCGCTCTCGGTCGCAATGCTCGACCTTGATCATTTCAAGGCCGTCAATGACACCTTCGGTCATCCCGCCGGAGACGCGGTTCTCATTTCAGTTGTGCGCACAGTGCAAAGCCAGCTTCGTCCAGACGATATTTTCGCTCGTTATGGCGGCGAGGAATTCGTCCTGATACTGCCCGGCATGCCATTGGATTCCGCAGTCCGGCTACTTCTGCGCCTGAAAGAAAGCATTGCATCAGTTCCGCATCTGTATCAGGGCAGCAGGCAGATTACCGTTACCACCTCCATCGGACTGGCCGCCCATATGGATCAGGGCGTGCAATTCTCCAGTACGGAGGAAATGATACACGCGGTTGACAAGTCGCTGTATGCCGCCAAAAAAGCCGGCCGCAACCAGATAGAAATCTGGGGCGCGGTCAGCAACCAAAAATGACGATGGATCTCTCCTTGTTTGTTTTCCCCGCGAGTCCGCTGGCTATCGTGATAGCGGCGATCTTCGGACTCTTGATAGGCAGCTTTTTGAATGTCGTGATTTATCGCGTGCCGAAGATGATGCAACGCGAATCGGACAATTACATTGCCTTCGAAAGCGACAAGCCGGTACCGCACTCTGACCGTTTCAATTTGCTGGTTCCGCGCTCAGCCTGTCCGCACTGCGGCCACGGCATTACCGCTTTTGAGAATATTCCGGTTTTGAGCTACCTCTTGCTGGGCGGTAAATGCAGCAAGTGCAAGGCCGTCATTCCGCTGCGCTACCCGCTGATAGAACTGTTTACGGGCATACTCTCCGCGCTTGTGGTCTGGCGCTTTGGCGCAGGCGCCAAAGGCTTGTCGGCGCTGGCATTTACTTACTTCCTGATCGCACTGACTTTCATCGATGCCGATACGCAACTGTTGCCGGATGACCTGACGTATCCGCTTCTATGGTGCGGCTTGCTGTTTAACCTGAACGGCACTTATGTGACCTTGCATGACGCTGTAATCGGGGCCATCGCCGGTTACCTGTCGCTTTGGACGATCTACTGGCTGTTCAAATTGACGACCGGCAAGGAAGGCATGGGCTATGGCGATTTCAAATTGCTGGCCGCGCTGGGTGCATGGTTCGGCTGGGTCATGCTCCCCGTCATCATTTTGCTGTCATCGGTTGTAGGGGCCGTGGTAGGTATCGGATTGATCGTGTTTACGAAGCGAGGCCGCGACAATCCGATTCCGTTCGGTCCGTATCTGGCTGCTGCCGGGATAATTGCACTCTTCTACGGCAGACCTTTGCAGCAGGCTCTCTTCGGACTCTTGTATTGATGGCGACGGATTCCTTTAATAAATTGGCGCCGCGCAGGTTCTCGGTCGGGCTCACCGGAGGCATCGGCAGCGGCAAAACTACCGTAGCAAACCTGTTCGCCGACCGCGGCGCCAGCATTGTTGATACCGACGCGATTGCGCATTCGCTGTCCGCTCCTGACGGCTTGGCAATTCCAGCCATTCGGGCACAATTTGGAGATGACTTCATCAATCCGGACGGCTCGATGAATCGTGCAAGAATGCGTGAACGCGTCTTTTCCGATCCTCCTGCGCGAAAAACCCTGGAAGCGATTCTTCATCCGCTGATAAGGAGCGAATCCGACCTCGCCATGAAGGAAGCGCCGGGTGAATATGTCATTTTCGTTGTCCCTCTTCTGGTGGAATCGTCAGAGTGGAGAATACGGGTGGCGCGAATCCTGGTGGTGGACTGTCCGGAGGACGTGCAAATCCGGCGCGTGGTCGCCCGCAACGGAATGAGCGAAACAGCGGTGCGCGCGATCATGTCGACACAGGCTGCGCGCGCGGAGCGGTTGGCTGCCGCTGACGATGTGATAGTCAATGACGACGGAGCCGCAAAACTTATTCCGGAGGTAGACCGCCTGCACCAGTTGTACAAGATGCTGGCGGCAGCAAGCAAAGCATAAATTTATAATTAAAGGCGGTAGCGTTTGTAATTTTTCGCTGCTTCATTCAGAATCACATGATGTTCATCGGGCAAATGAAAGAGAAATCGTTTTGATTATCTACGAATACCCTTTCAACGAGCGTGTCCGCACGTTGTTGCGATTGGAAGACCTGCACGAAAAGTTCACGTACTTCCTGCATCAGGAGCACTCTTTTCAACATCATATTGCGATTGCGACTATTTTCGAAATGCTGGAAGTCGCTGGTCGCGTCGATCTGAAATCCGACCTGCTGCAAGAACTGGAACGGCAAAAGCAAACCCTGATGAGTTTTCGATCGCATCCGAATGTACAGGCCGAAGCGCTGAATACGATTCTGGACGAGTTGGAGCAAGTTAGCGTTGCCCTGGCTGCTTCGCAGGGAAGAACCGGTCAGAATATTCGCGAAAACGAATGGCTGATGAGCATACGCGGACGCACCATTATTCCAGGCGGAGCCTGCGAGTTTGACCTGCCGTCGTATTATGCGTGGCAACAGCGATCGCCGCAGCAACGCTTTGCCGATATAGCAAACTGGTTTGCGCCGCTGTCGCCGCTTTTTAGCGCCCTTAGCTTGGTGTTGCGTCTTCTGCGCGACTCGGGTCAACCGGTCAAGATAAGCGCGCAGGCGGGCAGCTACCAGCAGATGTTGCAGGGCCGCGTATACCAGATGCTGCGCCTGAATGTAGATGCAAATCGCGGCGCTATTCCGGAAATATCCGCTAATAAATATATGTTGTGGGTACGCTTTACCTCGCAGGACGGCGACCTGAAACCGAAAGTATTCGAAGATGATGTTCCGTTTGAGCTTACCCTCTGCAATTTCTGAGAGTTTCCCATGCCCCCGATAGTGATGTGCCCCACCTGCGGAAAAAAAGTCGAGTGGACGGAAAAGAATCCGTATCGTCCTTTCTGTTCCGAACGCTGCAAGCAAATTGACTTGGGCGCCTGGGCCGAGGAGAAATACAAGGTTCCGGCCGCAGATAATCCTGAAGAGGGAGACGAAGAAGGAAATCAGCAGGATTGATTTCAAGCAATTCTTGACTCCTGATGTACTTAATTGATGCCTGCGTTGTACTTCATGCCATGCGATAATATTTTTTTGTACGGACTGGCAAAAAAGGCGGATCGGCCGTCTTCTTTCTCAGACCGCAGAATGGCAGGTAAATATGTTACTGATGATCGACAATTACGATTCATTCACCTACAACCTGGTCCAGTACTTTGGGGAACTGGGGGTTGAGGTGCGCACCTTTCGCAACGATGCGATAACGATCGATGAAATCGCTGCGATGAAGCCGGGCCACATATGCATTTCGCCTGGCCCGAAGACGCCAGCGGAAGCGGGTATATCGGTGCCGGTTCTGCAGCATTTTGCGGGCAAGATTCCGATTCTGGGCGTCTGTCTCGGCCATCAGGCAATTGGCGCCGCGTTCGGCGGCAAGGTTATTCGTGCGCAGGAAATCATGCACGGCAAGACTTCCATGGTGACGCATAAAGAGCTGGGAGTTTTTCGCGGCTTGCCGAATCCGTTTACCGTCATTCGTTACCATTCGCTTGCAATCGAACGCAAATCGCTGCCCGACTGCCTGGAAATCACTGCCTGGACCGATGACGGCGAAATCATGGGTGTCCGGCACAAGGAACTTGCGGTGGAAGGTGTCCAGTTTCACCCCGAGTCGATTCTTTCCGAGCACGGCCACGCGCTGCTTAAAAACTTCGTGTCCGCATGACGTTGCGGCGTAGCATCCTGCGCCGCATTCTTACCTAATTTTTTATGTCTATTACACCTCAAGAAGCCTTGTTGCGCTGCATCGAGCACCGCGAAATCTTTCATGACGAAATGTTGTCGCTGTTTCGGTGCCTGATGAACGGAGAGATGTCGCCGGTCATGATCGCCGCTCTGACGATGGGGCTCAGGGTCAAAAAAGAAACTGTCGGCGAGATTGCCGCTGCCGCGCAGGTAATGCGCGAATACTCGACCAAAGTCACGGTTGCCGAGCCGGAAAAATTGCTCGATATCGTAGGCACCGGCGGCGACGGGGCGCATACGTTCAATATATCCACCGCTTCGATGTTTGTCGCCGCGGCAGCCGGCGCCCGCATCGCCAAGCATGGAGGACGCAGCGTTTCATCCTCATCCGGGAGTGCCGACGTGCTGGAAGCTCTCGGCGTCAATATCAACCTTCAGCCGGAACAGATCTCTCAGTCGATCGACCAGACCGGGATTGGCTTCATGTTCGCGCCAAATCATCATGCGGCGATGAAGCACGCGGCGGCGGTGCGCCGTGAACTCGGCGTGCGAACGATCTTCAATATTCTCGGCCCGCTGACCAATCCCGCCCATGCCGCTAACGTGATGATGGGCGTGTTCCATCCGGATCTGGTCGGTATTCAGGTGCGGGTTCTGCAGAAGATGGGCGCGCAACGCGCGCTCGTCGTGTGGGGTCGCGACAATCTCGACGAGGTATCGCTCGGCTCGTCGACGATGGTGGGCGAACTGATTGACGGCAAGATCCGCGAATACGAGATTCACCCGGAAGACTTCGGCATCCCGATGATTGCCACCCGTAACTTTCAGGTTTCGGGAGCCGCCGAATCGAAGCAAAAGATTTTGGAAGCTCTCGAAGATCGTCCCGGCCCGGTACGTGAATTGGTGGCATTGAATGCGGGTGCGGCCTTATATGCGGCCGGCGTTACCGCATCGATTGCCGATGGCCTGGATAAAGCCCGCCAGACGATTGCTTCCGGGGCGGCTCGCGCCAAGATGGATCAGTTCGTTATGGTTACGCAGCGGCTCGGCGCAGGTTGACCGTTTCGCCTTTGCATTTTTCGTTATTACCGATTCAATAAAGCATGTCCGACATCCTGAACAAGATACTGGCTGTTAAAGCCGATGAAGTCGCCGCGGCCAAGAATTACCGATCGCTTGCCAGCCTGCGCCTCGATGTGGAGTCCGACCAGGAAGCGCGACGGGCATTGCGCAGATTCGAAGCTAGCCTGCGCACGAAAATTTCCGAGGGCAAGGCGGGCGTGATTGCCGAGGTGAAGAAAGCCTCGCCGTCAAAGGGGATATTGCGCCCCGATTTCAACCCATCCGAAATTGCAAAGAGCTATGCAGAGCATGGCGCCGCATGCCTGTCCGTACTCACGGACATAAAGTTCTTCCAGGGTTCGCCGGAATATCTGCAGCAGGCGCGCTCCGCCTGTGCTCTGCCCGTAATGCGCAAGGATTTCATCATCGATTTTTACCAAATCTATGAAGCACGCCTCTGGGGAGCGGATGCCATTCTGCTGATAGTCTCTGCTCTCGATGCAGGCCACATGGCCGAACTCGAGGTTTGCGCGCACGAACTTGGCATGAACGTGCTGGTAGAGGTGCATGATGGCGCCGAACTGGATGCGGCATTGCGCTTGAAGACGCCGCTGCTCGGAATCAACAATCGCAACCTGCGTACTTTTGAGACTTCGCTGCAAACTACGCTCGGCCTGCTGCAGAAAATTCCCAAGGGCAGACTCTACATCATTGCCGTACTAATCTCGGGGAGCAGGTCAGGGCAACTCAATGGATAATTCTTCCATATAGCTCTTGTATTGGATATATCGAAGAGCGTCCATCAATACGACTTTTTTGCTATCCGGCCAGAAGTAATGCGATCTGCGCCTTAGACCCTTCTGAAGGATTTTTCCGAAATCCGGTCTTGGCAAAACGATGCCAGCGACCCACGATAAAATCCGTTATCAAACCGGCGCGCGCATTCGCGTCTTCTTCTCCGGAGCTGCCTTGCGAAACAGCTATGCGCAGGCTGTTCTTGATCGCCAACTCGATGCGTTCAAGAAACTGGTTCATTCTCGCTTGCAAGCGTTCATTTTCATTGACCAGCGCGTCTCCGATCAGCACGCGCGTCATGCCCGGGTTGCGTTCGGCGAAGCTCAAAAGCATTGTCGCGATCGCCTGCACTTGCGAAAGACCGTTTTCCTGCTGCTCGACGATCTGGTTGATTAGCCCGAATACGGTTGATTCTATAAAATCGATTAATCCCTCGAACATCTGCGCCTTGCTGGCGAAGTGACGGTAAAGCGCAGCCTCGGAAACAGACAGCCTGCCGGCCAGGGCCGCCGTCGTAATTTTTCCTGCGGATGGCTGTTCCAACATCGCGGCCAGGGCCTGAAGGATTTGCAGCTTACGCTCGCCCGGCTTGATAGTGCTCATAAATTGGTTATGAAAGCAATGAAGGATCCGCAAAGACTAGCGCAACCGATTAAGGCGCGGCGATAGTTGTCTTACCGATTGTACTTTTACATCGACATATGCGGGACGATTTCTATATGCCGGCTGTCGCATATTTGCCGCATCGAAATTCGGTTTGCGGTGTGTCCCGAGATATTGCGTGACCAAAACGGTTTTCATGCCAACCGCCTTGGCAGCTTTCAAGGTGACCGCTGTGTCCTCAACCAAGACGCATCGGGCGGGAGCTATTTTTTCTTTCGCAAGGAGCTTACGCAGCATCAACTTGGATGGCTTCGGCCGTAGTTGACCATGTACGCGCATTGATTCGATAGCAATATGCTTGGCAAAATGCCGGTGCAGGCCGAGGTGGCGCATTACGTCTTTCGAATATTTTTCCGGCGCATTGGTAAGCAGGATCTTGCGGCCCGTTAGCCGGGCCAAAAAACGGCCAAGACCTCGTTCTACCCGGATCATGGAAGTCAAATCATCGAATCGATGCGTTTCGCGTAGAAAATCCTCTTGGCTTACGCCGTGGTGCTTGATCATTCCAAGCAACGTAGCGCCATAGCGCTTCCAGTAGGTCAGTCGGACTGAGTTCACCACTTCGGGCTCTGCCGGAGCTTCCCCATCGCCCAGCAACTTGCCGATGAATTCGTTCATGTTCAGGGTGATCTTCGGAAAGATCAAGTGTGACGCATCATGCAATGTGTTATCGAGGTCAAACAACCAGATCATCGGTTTATTCATAGTCAAGTCCATTCTCGCCTATTGGCGCGTCCGACGCAAAAAAGCCCATGCAAGCATGGGCTTTTAGGAATTCAGCAAACACCGGGATCAGGCATTTTTCTTCTCGAATCGTTTGGTGACCCACCATTGCTGCGCAATCGACAGCAGATTATTGACCACCCAGTAAAGCACCAGACCCGCCGGGAAAAAGAAGAACGTGATCGAAAAGACGAGCGGCATGAACAACATCATCTTCGCCTGTACAGGGTCTGGCGGCGGAGGACTCATCCTTTGCTGCACAAACATCGAAACCGCCATGATTATCGGAAGGATGAAGTAGGGGTCCGGCGCGGCAAGATCCTGAATCCAGCCAAGCCAGGGAGTATTGCGTATTTCCACGCTGGCCAGCAGAACCCAGTATAGCGAGATGAAGACCGGGATCTGCACAACGACAGGCATACATCCACCGACCGGATTGATCTTTTCGGCCTTGTACAGTGCCATGATTTCCTGATTCCGGCGCGGTTTGTCGTTCTCGTAGCGCTCGCGAATCGCCTGCATTTTCGGCGTGACCTTCTTCATGTTGGCCATGCTGCGGTAGCTGGCCGATGCCAACGGGAAGAAAGCGAGCTTGATCAGAATCGTCAATACAATAATGGTCCAGCCCCAATTGCCGACTTCTTTCTGAATCTGCGTCATCAGCCAGAAAATCGGCTTTGCAATGATGGTCAGCATGCCGTAGTCCTTGACCAGTTCCAGGCCGGGAGCAACCTTGTCGAGCATGGCTGAATCCTGCGGCCCCGCAAAGAGGCGCGCGTCGATCGTGGCCGTTGCGCCGGGCGCAACAGTGCCTACGGGCAAAATATCGCCAATGGCATACAAGTTGGTATCGACTTTCCGAGTGAAGATTTCGCGCTCAAGCTTGTCCTGCGGAATAAATGCCGTGACAAAGTAATGTTGCACCAGGGCGATCCAGCCGTTGTCAGCCTTGGTCGCATGCTCTTCCTTGCCTTTTTCGATCTTCTCGTAATCGAGCTTCTGGAATTTACTGGACTCGGTGTAGACAGCCGGACCGGTAAAAGTGCTGGCAAACATTGATTCGCCTTCCGGCTTGCTGCCGTCGCGCACCAGTTGCAGGTAAAGCGATGGATCGATCGGAGCCGAAGTGCGGTTGGTTATCTCGTGCTTGACGTTGATCGTGTAATCGCCGCGATGGAACGTAAACGTCTTCGTCAGGACGACGCCGCCCTGTTCGGCCTGCATGACCAGCTGCAGTTCATTTGCGCCATCCAGCGAGCGCGGACCGGGCTTGACCGTGAACGGAGTCCTGTGATTCGGTAAATTGTTGCCAACCAATCCGGTTTGCGCAAGATAGGTGTGGTTAGGACTTTCATCGAACAGCACCATATTCTTGCTTGGATCGACTTTGTCTCTATGCTGCAACAATTCCAGATGCTGCAATACGCCGCCGACAGTGGCAAACTGGGCAGTAATGACGTCGGTCGTAATCGTAATCAATTCGTTTTTAACGACTTCCCTGCTTCCGGACTGGGAAGTCATTGGAACCGCCGCCGACTGCGCTGAAGGCGAAGTCACATCGGTCTTGTTCTTCGGAGAAGCAGCCTGCTTCGTTTCTTCCCCACCGCGGCGGAAAACCGAAGAACCTCCTTTGGAAACCTGCCAGTTGTCCCATAGCATGAACAGCGAAACCGCCAGCACAAGCCACAGGATGGTACGTCGTCTGATATCCATAACTATCTTTGTCAAGAATGATTGCAACCGCCGACGTTTTCGTAAGACGTCGAGGTGGTTTTTTTATGCACGGGATCAAACCCGCCCGGATGCCACGGATGACACTTGCACAAGCGCTTTGCTGCCATGAAACAGCCTTTCCCGGCGCCGTATTCGGTGATCGCCTCTATGGCATAACTGGAACAACTCGGGTAAAAACGGCAATTTTGCCCCAGTAGCGGACTGACGCACAATTGGTACACACGTAAAAGAAGCAATAATAACCTCTGGAGCAGCGACTTCATAAGGCTTTCTCCGGAAATATATGCGGTGGGAAAAACTGCTGTACTTCTTTCCGCAACTGTTTCTTTAAATCAGCGGTTGATGCCGGATGCGCCCGTGTATTAACCGGACTGGAAAGACGCACTATGCAATCTGTTGCAGGCAAGTTGGCCAACCGGAAGTTTTCCCGACATATTCGCTTGATCATGTTGCGCGTGACTGCGCGCGGAGCAAACCGCTTCGCCACCACGACGCCAAGACGCGCATGGGATAACTGGTTGGCACGGGCATACAATACAAAATGCACCGTCCTCTGCTTTGGCCGCAAACGAAAAACGGATGAAAAATCATCCGTTTTAACGATGCGCCGATCGCGTGAATATTTTTCAGTCACACAGCCAGCATTACAGCGCCGCCAGGCTATACAGCCAAGCGCTTGCGGCCTTTGGCGCGGCGTGCATTGAGCACAGCGCGACCGCTCCGGGTTGCCATACGTGCACGAAAGCCATGAGTGCGCTTGCGGCGAACGACGGAAGGTTGGTAAGTACGTTTCATGGTGGTCTCGCTAATCAGCAGAAATAAATCGGTAAATGCCCTTGTATCGTTTGACCGACGAATCTTGCCTGCCTGACGCGGAACTCAATTCAAAACAGACAGGAATGAGCTATCGCCACAACAGAAACATCAATCAACGAGCAGAGAACCTGCAATTAAACCGTATTCTTCGTCACTTTGTCAATAGATGCCCTGTAACTAGATCATATTGGCCTTGCGTAAATATGCACTTGCCTGTGGATAACTTTTCTAAAAAAGAGTAAAATGGTTGGTCTTTTAGGCCGTTTGCCGAGACGATTTTCACAATGCCCGCACATGCAATATTTTGAGTGTCGGGGGGTCGCCTGAACTTGGCTGTGAATACCTAAGAATCGCAAGCGATAAAAACCGTTTTATTTCGGTTTGAAGTAAAAAATGGGCCCGAATTGCCAGTCCATCCACGATCATCTGCAATTGAAAAACTATAGGCCGCGCTGCAGACAGAGCGAGGCCGACAAGGTTGCCGATGATTGAAAGTGGACTCAATTCGCGCCGAAGCAATTAATAAGAAAGGGATTCAAGCTCTTTCGCGAATTTCAGATAGACGACTCATGGATAATTTTTGGCAGGCCTGTTCGTCACAATTGGAGTTGGAACTCACTCCCCAGCAGTACAGCGCGTGGATAAAACCGTTGATTCCGCTCGATTACGAGAATGGCCTACTGCGTATTGCAGCGCCTAACCGATTGAAGCTGGACTGGGTCAAAACGCAATTTTCCAGCAGGATCAAGACGCTGGCGTCGCAGTTCTGGGACATGCCGATTGAAATACAGATCGTGCTTGACCCGAAGTTGCGCTCGCAGGCAAAGCCGGCATTACCTGTCGCACTAAAAGGGCCCGGCATTGTGCACGGCAGTGACGACGCGCGCGAACAATTCCGCGAAGTCGAGGTTCCGCCCCGGCGCGAACAGAGCCGCGTCAATGCTGAAATGACATTTGACAGTTTTGTGACCGGCAAGGCCAACCAGTTGGCGCGTGCCGCCGCGATTCAGGTTGCGAACAATCCCGGCGTATCGTACAACCCGCTTTATTTCTTCGGCGGAGTGGGCCTGGGCAAGACGCATTTGATTCATGCCATCGGCAACCAGGTACTGAGCGAACAGCCCAACGCCAAGATTCGTTATATTCATGCCGAACAGTATGTGCGCGACGTGGTGACGGCTTACCAGCGCAAGGGATTTGACGACTTCAAGCGCTACTATCATTCGCTCGACATGCTGTTGATTGATGACATTCAGTTTTTCGCCGGCAAAAGCCGGACGCAAGAAGAATTCTTCTACGCGTTCGAGGCGCTGATCGCGGCCAAGAAGCAGATCATTATCACCAGTGATACCTATCCGAAGGAAATCACCGGCATGGACGACCGGCTGACTTCGCGCTTTGATTCCGGCCTGACAGTCGCCATTGAACCGCCCGAACTGGAGATGAGGGTTGCGATCCTGCTGAAGAAAGCCAACCAGGAAGGCGTCAATTTTAGCGACGACGTTGCCTTTTTCGTCGCCAAGCACCTGCGTTCCAACGTGCGCGAACTGGAAGGGGCATTGCGCAAGATTCTGGCGTACTCTCGTTTTCACGGCCGCGACATCACGATCGATGTGGTCAAGGAAGCATTGAAAGATTTGCTGTCGGTGCAGAATCGGCAGATCTCGGTTGAAAACATTCAGAAGACGGTTGCTGACTTTTTCCACATAAAGGTAGCGGACATGTATTCGAAGCGGCGTCCGGCCAACATTGCCCGGCCGAGGCAGATTGCGATGTATCTGGCCAAGGAATTGACGCAGAAGAGCCTGCCCGAAATCGGCGAGCTGTTCGGCGGACGCGACCATACGACTGTTTTGCATGCGGTGAGGAAAATTACCCAGGACCGTGTAAAGAATCCGGAATGCAACCACGAACTGCATGTGCTGGAACAGACGCTAAAAGGCTAGCAAGCATTTCCGGCGCGACGAAATTCCTGACGGCTGTTGCGTTTGAGCCATAAAACATGCATCGGCATGGTTCCGAATATGGATGAAAGTTGCGCCGGATGATGTAATACGGTTCATCTCCCAAACAAGGGGATTGCAAAGGCGACCTTGGCGTAATCGATGCCGACAGTATTGCGCTTCCTGCAAATTGAAGCCTCTATTTGCCGACCGCGCGCTGACTGCGCGATTGCGCCTTGAGTGCGCCTGTATGTGAGAGAGTTTTTTGTTATAGACGGATTCAGGTTGCCCGACCTGTACATGATTAATTTTATTTTCCAAGGATAGGGATATGCAATTGGTAAAGACCAGCAGAGATAACCTTCTTCGTCCACTGCAGATGGTAAGCGGTATCGTCGAGCGGAGACATACCTTGCCGATTCTGGCCAATATTCTTATTCGCAAGGAAGGCGGCCAGGTGTCTTTCCTGTCTACCGATACCGAAGTTCAGATCACGACTCACGCAGAAGTCGGCTCGGGCGGCGAGAGCGCCGCCACAACGGTTGCTGCGCGCAAGCTGGTCGATATTCTTCGTTCCTTGCCGGATTCGGCTGATGTCTCGATGACGTTGGTAGACAAGCGTCTTACCGTCCAGTCTGGAAAATCGCGTTTTGCTTTGCAGACGCTGGCGCCCGAGGAGTTCCCGACCGTTGCACAGGCAGAAAAATACGACGCAACTGTCACGATGCCGCAAAAAACGTTGCGCCACCTGTTCAACATGATCCATTTTGCAATGGCGCAGCAGGATATTCGCTACTACCTGAACGGCATGCTGCTGGTGGTGGAGGGCAAAAGCGTCACGGCGGTTGCGACCGATGGTCACCGGCTTGCGTTCTGCCAGGTTGAAACCGACCAGGATTTCCCGCGCCAGGAAGTAATCATTCCGCGCAAGACCATCCTGGAATTGCAGCGTTTGCTGGAAGAAACCGATAGACTGGTCCAGCTTGAAATGGCCAGCAACCAGATCAAATTTACGTTTGACGATGTCGAACTTATTTCCAAGCTGGTAGAGGGTAAATTCCCCGATTATGTACGCGTCATTCCGAAGGGCTATAAGAATAACTTTACGCTTTCGCGTGAAATGCTGCAGCGCTCGCTGCAACGGGCTGCCATCATGACCAGCGACAAATTCAAGGGCATTCGCTGCATCGTCGCGCCAGGCAGCCTTAAGATTAGCTCGACCAATGCCGAGCAAGAAGAGGCGGTCGAGGAAATGGAAATCGACTACGGCGGCGACAGCATCGATGTTGGCTTCAACGTCACCTATCTTCTGGACGTGCTGGGAAATCTGAAATGCGACAGCATCAACATTGCGCTCGGCGACGCCAATTCGTCAGCGCTGATTTCGATTCCCGACAATGCCGATTTCAAATATGTAGTAATGCCGATGCGCATCTGAGTGCATCGGTACGCCCCGGCAACAGGTGCTGGAACCTGTTGTGAGCTTTTGTAATACGTATCCAGAAAAGCCGTTTTGCCTGCATTCGCAGAGCAAAGTGCAGTTTTTTAGAAGGCAGTTCAATGTCAAATACGCAACAAGGCAATAATACTCAACAGCAGGACGAATACGGAGCATCGTCGATCCAGATCCTGGAAGGTCTGGAAGCAGTACGCAAGCGGCCTGGCATGTACATCGGCGACACGTCCGATGGCACCGGCCTGCACCATCTTGTATTCGAAGTGCTCGACAATTCAATCGACGAGGCGCTGGCAGGGTTCTGTACCGAAATCCAGGTGGCAATTCATGCCGACAACTCGATTTCCGTCGCCGACAATGGACGCGGGGTGCCGACCGGCATCATGTTCGAAGACAAAAATACGCCCAAGCGCAGCGCGGCTGAAATCGTAATGACCGAGTTGCACGCCGGCGGCAAGTTCGACCAAAACTCGTACAAGGTATCCGGCGGGCTGCACGGCGTCGGCGTATCGTGCGTGAATGGCTTGTCGAAGCTGCTCAAGCTGACGGTTCGGCGCGACGGCAAGAAGCACTATATGGAATTCGTGCGCGGCATACCGCAAAACCAAGAAATCGCCATCATAGACGGGGTCGAATGCACCCCCATCAAGGTTCTCGGCGATACGCAGAAACGCGGCACCGAAGTGCAGTTCTGGCCTGACGAGGAAATTTTCACGCAGGTCGAATTCCAGTATGAAATCCTGGCCAAGCGCATACGGGAGCTATCCTTCCTGAACAACGGCGTGCGCATCCGCCTGACCGACCAGCGTTCCGGCAAGGAAGAAACATTCGCGTTCGAGGGCGGCACGCGCGGCTTCGTTGAATACATCAACCGCGGCAAGAGTGTGCTGCATCCGACCGTATTCCAGGCGACTGGCGAGAGAATGTCCGAACACGACACGAACGTCAGCGTCGACGTTTCGATGCAGTGGAATGACAGCTATAACGAGCAGGTGCTGTGCTTCACCAACAACATCCCCCAGCGCGACGGCGGCACCCACCTGACCGGGCTGCGTGCCGCGATGACGCGCGTGATCAACCGTTACATCGAGGAACACGAGTTGGCGAAGAAAGCCAAGGTCGAGGTTAGCGGCGACGACATGCGCGAAGGACTGACGTGCGTATTGTCGGTCAAGGTGCCAGAACCGAAATTCAGCTCGCAAACCAAGGACAAGCTGGTTTCTTCCGAAGTGCGCGGCCCGGTGGAAGAAATCGTCGCGAAGACCCTGCACGACTATTTGCAGGAAAAGCCCAACGACGCGAAGATCATCTGCGGCAAGATCGTCGAGGCTGCGCGCGCGCGCGAAGCGGCGCGCAAGGCGCGCGACCTGACACGGCGCAAAGGCGTCATGGACGGACTCGGTCTTTCGTCCAAGCTCGCCGACTGCCAGGAAAAAGATCCGGCGTTGTGCGAACTGTATATCGTCGAGGGCGATTCGGCTGGCGGCTCCGCCAAGCAGGGCCGCGACCGCAAGTTCCAGGCAATCCTGCCGTTGCGCGGAAAAGTGCTGAACGTTGAAAAATCGCGATTCGAGAAGATGCTTTCATCCGAGCAGATCACGACCCTGATCGCGACGCTCGGCACCAGCATCGGCCCGGATGAATTCGACGTGGCCAAGCTGCGCTATCATCGAATCATCATCATGACGGATGCCGACGTCGATGGCGCGCATATCCGCACCCTGCTCCTGACGCTGTTCTACCGCCAGATGCCGCAGTTGGTCGAACGCGGCCATATCTACATCGCGCAGCCGCCGTTGTACAAGATCAAATCGGGCCGCGACGAGCGTTACCTGAAGGATGACCTTGAGGAAGCCAGCCATATGATGTCGATCGCGCTTAACGGCGCTGCGCTCATACCGCAAGAAGGCGCAGCTCCGATCGGCGGCGACGCACTGTCCGAAATGGTCCGCCAGTACAACCTCGCCAACGGCATTATCATGCGGCTGTCCCGGCTGATTGATTCCGCTGCCTTGACCGCGATCATGACCGGCGTCACGGTGAATCTCGACTCCATGCCGGATGCAGAACGATCCGCAGCCGACATGGAACGCGCCATCAATGATCCGGCGGTGCAGGTTACCGTCAGCACCGAGGCGCTGTCGGAGGAGTTCGTCTTGTGCATCAAGCGCATGCATCACGGCAACATCAAGCTCACCAAGATCAATGACGATTTCGTGCAGGGCCCCGACTACCGGGCGCTCACAACGGCTGCCGTTACTTTTCAGGGCTTGATCGGACCGGGCGCTTTCGTGCGTCGCGGCGAAGGCGACAGAATGCGTGAAATTTCCATCACCGACTTTCACCAGGCGATGGAGTGGCTGCGCGCCGAAGCCGAGCGCGGCGTCTCGAAGCAGCGTTATAAGGGCCTTGGCGAGATGAACCCCGACCAGTTATGGGAAACAACCATGGATCCGACGGTGCGTCGCCTGCTGAAGGTGCAAATTGAAGACGCGATCGCCGCCGACCAGATTTTCACTACGCTGATGGGCGACAACGTCGAGCCGCGCCGCGCATTCATTGAAAACTTTGCCCTGCTGGCAGGCAACATCGATATTTGAGGATGTTTCCAGTTTCTGTAGAGTAGTTGAGAATGCTCGTCGCTCTCCGGTAAGTAAAAAGCCAACCCTGACGGGTTGGCTTTTTTCACGCTTCCGAATATACCGGGAACATCTGCCGCATGGCGGTCACGCTCCCGAAAATTCTACGCCTCCATTCTCGTGCGAGGGCTATGAGCAAATGAAACTCTTCGATATCTTTTGATTGCGGACGAGTGTAGAGGCGCTTCGGTTTATTTCTTCTTGGGTTCGGATGTCTGCGAGCCGGCTCTGGACGTGGCTCCGCCAAAAGGCGATGCCGGCACAGCGGGTTTCTTGGGTTGCTTTGGTTTTTTTGTTTCGCGGTTTCCGCGTAGTTGACCTTTTGCCATGGAAGTACTCCGTGAACTGCTACAGTTATATGCCAATTGGCACAAACCAGCATACGCGCTATTAAGCGAAACGGGAAGAATTTATGTTTCTAGAAATTTGAAGAAAATCAGGCAACCGGTAATTACTGATACGGCACAATTCCGGTTCGCATGGCCTTTGGCGAACTCGCTACTTCTACATCAAAATAGGAAAAAAGCCCCGGCCGATTTAGACATGCCGCCTTAAAAGCCTGATCCTGCATTTCTGGGGCCGGATAAGGCGTTAGTCACTTTTTTTTTTGAGCTGGCGCTTGATATTGGCGATCGCCGCCCGCGGTTCGGGTAAGAAAGAATTCGACCGCCAGTTTGACGATCGGCGGCTGAATGGCGTGGTTGCCGTGAAACTCGACATACTCGACGTTGTAGCCGCCGTCCCTCAGCTTGGCAACGTGCGCCCGTCCGCTGGTGTCAATCGGAAGCTGTTCGTCTTCAGGGCTATGCGCGAGAAATACCAACGGCATGCCAACGGGCATGTATACATTCATGAAACCGCCCGAAAACACGATGACGTGGCTCACGAGATCGCCGTTGGTCAGGCCAATCGACAGCGAGTAGCTTGCGCCATCTGAGAAACCGGCAAAACCAAAGCGTTCAGGGTCGATCAAATAGTGCGACGCAACCTCGACAAGCGCGCTATTCAACCGCTCCAGGTCGGGGCCATTACCGCCTATCGTAAGATCCCATGTGGGGTAAATTGATTGCGGCACAAGAAGAAGAAAGCGATTTCTTTCGGCATGCTCTTCGAGGAACGGCAACACTTTTTCCGCGCTTCCTCCTGAGCCGTGGAACATGACGAGCAACGGTACGGCAGCGCCCGGCTCAAGGCCGTTCGGCACGTATAGTACAGTGTCGCGCTCTGCGGCAATACCAAGCAGATTGCGGCCAGGCTGCAGCGGGGGCTTGCTTGGCGATGCGGGTGTAAACGATAGCCTTCCCAATATAGAAGGCGGAATCATCGAAAGATCTAATTGGGAAAAATCTAATTTGGAAAAATCAATCATGACGGTATATGAAAGTATTCATTGTTCTGGACATGCCGTGCCTGTCAGTCAGGAAGAAATATTCCACCATCTGCAAATTATAACCGCTACGCCTGTTGCCTAATCATGTAGAACAATGTTGAGCAGGAAGCTCGTGATTAAACTGTCGAACCGGAAAATATGACGGTAAGCAAGCGATAAACAACCTATGCCGAAATCATCCGGCAGCAGTCCTATCCCCAGCCTTGCCGGCTTGCTCCCCTTCAAGGCGGCGTTTCAATACAGCAATTAGCTGCCGCTTTTCCAGCCTCAACCACTATCCGATACTAATCATGACCACACGGCTCACGCTGAGGCGCCGCTACAACGTCCGTTATAGCCGTCAGGAAGAATTGATATTTCACATTCTGTTGCTGGAAGCCTGCTGTAGGCTTTTTCTTAATATTAAGGTTGTTCGAATCACGATGTCGCAGTCCGCCTTATATATCAAGAACTGCCTAATTCACGCTGATGACTCTATATCGATTCCATGGAAAGACATGAAGTCAACAAGGATGAGAAACCGGCCACGAGCGAGCAGGTATACAGAAGCCGTGTTCGTTTAACCGTGCGCATGGCGGCGACCGTTGCCGGGCTATACATATGCTATCGACTGGGTCAACCTTTTATTCCCGCGTTCACTTGGGCGCTTACGCTAGCGGTTCTTTTCTATCCGGTACATCAGCGAATAGAAAGACGATGCAAGCATTCAGGCGCCGCGGCTCTGATATCTGTTTTGCTCGTCTCCGCCATCGTGACCGTTCCTGCTATATTTCTGGCCGGGCGAGTGATCGTTGAGGCTAACAAGGGAGCGCTCATAATCAAGGAAAATGTTGAGAACGGCAAATGGCAGAATGCGATCCGGTCCGACCCTAACTTCGGTCCGCTTGGCAGATGGATGGAAGATCAGTTGGATATCCCGGGAATGATAGGCAATGCCGCTACCTGGTTGACCAATCTGGGGGCTTCTTTCGTTCGTTTATCGGTAGTAGAAATGGTAACGTTTCTACTGACTTTTTATCTCCTTTTTTATTTCCTTCGCGATTACAACTTGGCATCCCGATTGCTGCGAAGGCTCCTGCCCCTCTCCAACAGGGAAATGAACCGTCTATTTGTTAGGGTCGTCGACACCATACAAGCGACGATATATGGAACCGTCGTGATTGCCGGCGTGCAAGGCGCATTAGGCGGCGTGATGTTCTGGTGGCTTGATCTTCCAGAACCTTTGTTATGGGGCGTCGTGATGGGGATGCTTGCGATCATTCCCGTTCTTGGCGCATTTGTGATCTGGATCCCGTTCACCATATTTCTGGCGTTGCAAGGCAATTGGTTCGATGCCCTGATCCTGGCTTCCTGGGGCACAGTAGTAGTCGGCGGCATTGACAACCTCATATACCCAATTCTTGTGGGAAACCGGCTCAAGCTGCACACCATCCCTTCTTTTATCGCAATTGTCGGCGGAATTATCCTGTTCGGTTCTTCCGGCATCATCCTTGGTCCGTTGGCTTTGACGATCACGCTGTTTCTGCTTGAGATAGGGCGAGACCCTGTCTCCGCCTGTCCTTCCTGCGGATGATTTTTCCATTGACGGTTTGGACTTTGAGTTTGTTTTATTAGCATGCTCTTCCTTGCAACTTTTGTTGGGTTGTCTAGTCTTATTAGTTGGCCACCCTTTTTATATTTTACAAATTGGAGGCGATATGCGCGTCAATGTTTACCGCAGAACTGAGCAAGACGGCAGCCTTTCGTACATGGCCGTGCCGGAAGGCAAAATCATTCCTTCCGAAGCGACCAATATCGACTGGGAGGCCGATTCGTGGGGTATCGATCTGAATGAGGAAACGGATTATCTGGAAGAATTTTCAATTGCGCAGCCGACGCAGCAAATCGCGTCAAAAGGGTATGCAATAACAAGTTCGCAGGGAAATGCGAATCGACGACTGTAATTTTATAGGAGCGAATAATGCAAACTGTTGCTGATGTAATGACCCGCAATGTAACGAGCGTTTCACCTCAGGAAAGCGTTCGCCGTGCAGCGCAAGTTATGGATGAAATAAACGTTGGCGCTCTGCCTGTTTGTGACGGTAAGAAGCTGGTGGGAATCGTTACCGACCGCGACATTACGGTACGTTCGGTCTCTGTTGGGCAAAATCCCGATCAGACTCCGGTTTCCGAAGTGATGAGCGGTGATCTGCGCTGGTGTTTTGAGGACCAGAGCGTTGACGAGGTATTGCAAGAAATGGGGGATGTCCAAATTCGCCGCGTACCAGTGATCGACCGCAAGAATCACAGCTTGATCGGCATTGTGTCGTTAGGCGATATGGCAACCAAGCACTCGGCCGGGATCACCCATACATTGGAGAGAATATCCACCCCGGCCGAGCCCGACCGGCCGCACTGATATTCGCGCTCTGCTGAGATCAGGCAATATCGATAATTTTAACTTCTTGATATCGTTACTCACTCATTGCTGGCTCAACAGGAGGACTACTTATGCAGACTACCTGGATCATTGCCGCCGACAGCTCAAGGGCGCGGATTCTCGAAATGACGGGTCAAGGAAAACCACTACAGGAGTTGGATGATTTAATAAATCCGGTCGGCCGGGAACAAGATCATGAAGTTGGCAGAGATGAGCGCGGCCGATTTTATGGCAGCGTAGGCACTCCCGGCCAAGGCAGTACCGGCGAGCCGCATCATTCCTTGGTCGAGCATTCGAATGAGCTTTTTGCCGGCACAGTCGCCGATTATCTGGACAAGGGGCGCCTCGACCATCGCTACAGCCACTTGTACATCGTCGCAGCACCTAAGTTTCTCGGGTTGCTGCGCAGCAACCTGAACAAGGAGGTCAAGAAGTTGGTGGAAAAAGACTTGCCATATGACATTTCAAACTTCAATGAGCGGCAGATTGCTGAGTTCGTTACAAAAAAGATGGGGCTGCATTAATCAGTAACAGCAAACGGCCATCAAGTTCCTGCTATTTTCCGGGCGCAAAAAAAGGGACTCTTCCTCGAGTCCCTTTTGCTTGCTCTAAAATTGGACAGCTGGTTTCCTTAAATCCGCAATCCAGCTGCGAGCTTAGCGGGATACTCCTGGTACCGGACCAGACGAGGGATAACAGAGGGGACTGCCGTCTCTCGTTGCGGTGCTGAGCGTGTAGCCCGAGGGACACGTCCACATCACTTGGCCGGACGTAGTAGTGCCCATACTGGAACCGTCGGTGCCCATGCTGGAACCATTAGTGCCCATGCTGGAACCGTTGGTACCGGTCGTTCCCTTCTTGCCATAGGTTGGACTTACTCTTGAGCCTTCAGGACCGGCAACTTTGCCATAACTGCCCGGATCTTCTTTTACTATGTTTCCAGTCGCTGAACCATTCGAACCGCCATATGAGGTTTGCGCGAAAGCCGCCCCGGTAATACCAGCAGCTGACAATAAAATAACAATTGAAAGTTTTTTCATGATTTACTCCATAGGTGACGAGAAAGTTGCTCCATGGTTGCCAATTCGGCTGTGCGTAATCGACGTACATGAATCAGACGCATTATTGCCCTTGTAGTTTCGTCAATGTCATGAATAAGCCTTTGTTATGATTCGCATCAAATCCAGCGGCCTCATTCGCTTTCTGTCGTAAATTAGGTAACTTGAGCAATAATTCTCTTATTCCAAGTTCGGCTAAGCATTCTTAAGCTCCATTCTTCATATCCACAACGGCAGTCGCATAGTCAGACAAGGAACGGCGGTGATTTACGCTACCCTTGCCGAAATTTCCGGGGTCAAAGGAATGCATATCACCTGCGCTCATAGGGTCGGCGACTTGCCCAGCGTTAATGTACGTCCGGAGATTGACTCGCGCATTACAGTCGCCGACGGCATCCATAGCCGTCGAGGTGCGCAAACGCACACTGAAAAAGCACGGCGTGCCGGACCTGGTTACGCATAGTGATCCCGACATAACGCCATCTTGAAGGGGCAGTCTTAACGCCGGGGAATCATGAACTACGGGTTTACCGGCTCTGTTCTGGCACAGGCTGCAGTCCGCCGTCCTTGTCGCTTTCAATCAAAACCGTGTATAGCAGCAACTCTAAAATTGAGGCTGCCATTTCGCCATATACCCGTTGCGCGTGCTGCCTCTACATATTCAGGGTATGTATAAACCGTGAACACAATGGTAGTAAGCGCTTACTCAGAATACAGACGGAATATATTCGGTCTGAATCGTATCGACGGCGCCATCGATTTTAAGGCGCTTTTTGCCAAGGACGGCGACTTCATACACTTGCCAATACTAAGGTAGGCATTTTTGCCGCGGTCCTTGCATGTTTTTTAACGTGTGGCTGTGATGCTAACGCCCTGTACCGGAAGTCCCGCTGCCAGTGTCGGTTGTGCCGTAGTTGCCGCTACCCGAAGTGCCGGTACCATAACTGCCAGCTGAACCTGTGGAACTGGGGATGCCGGTGGTAGTATCGGTGCTGGAAGTTCCAGTTCCGGTTGTGCCATAGCTACCGGTCGAACCATTGGTGCCGGCGGCACCATCGGTGCTATAGCCGCTGCCGCTGCCAGTCATGCCGGCTGCACCATCGGTACCGGTAGTTCCGTAACTGCCGGAACCCGTACTACCGGCGGTGCCAGTAGTGCCATAGCCGCTGTCAGTGCCCATCTGAGAACCGGTTGCCCCACTGGAACTGCCCGTTGAGGTCTGTGCAAATACTGCTCCGGTAATGCCTGCCGCTGAAAGTAATATAACAATTGATAGTTTTTTCATAATCCGCTCCATACGTGAAGTAAGTTTTGTTCACTGTTAGCCAATTCGCATGTGCAAAATCGACATGAAGAGATATGACGTTGGATTTTCCTTGTGGTTCTTCTTGCCGCCGCAATCGTTATGATTCACATCAAGTCGGTGACGCGGCCATCTTCCTCCAAGCAAGAAACCGGGTTCGTTAAGATAGCTCGTCTCCAGGATCATTTTTTTGAGGACACGCTGTCAAAACGCGCAGGCTCGCCTGCTTTTTCAGAAGGATTGGATGCAGGTGCGTCCCGGCCATGCGCATTGCGGCAGTCGATTCGATATCGCAGTGGAGGCCATGAACCATCCTCTGGAGGACCAGAACCGGGAGGATTTGCTTTGCAGCCTGAAACGTCGGTTTTCGAGCTGCAAAGCCATGAATAGTCAGGGAGAGTTTATAGCGATTGCGTGCGCGTCATGAGCCACTCTTTTGCTGCGCCTTGCACATGCGGCAACAGCCGTTTGCGCACTTCTGCATGATAATCGTTGAGCCAACTTATTTCATGGGGACTTAATAGCTCACGATCAACGCAACGCGTGTCGATCGGACACAGAGTAAGCGTCTCGAAACGCAAGAAATCGCCAAACTCGGTTATTTCCGCACTCGTGCTTAACACCAGATTTTCAATGCGGACACCCCATTTCCCCGTTCGATAGATGCCGGGTTCAATCGAGGTGATCATCCCCTCCTCCATCGCCGTGTAAGCTTCCGAAGCTGCATAGCAAGAGATAGTCTGAGGCCCTTCGTGAACATTTAAGAAATAGCCGACTCCGTGCCCGGTACCGTGCCCATATTCGACTCCCTGCGCCCAGAGAGGCGCACGCGCGATCGCGTCCAGCATGGGCGAGCGAATCGAGCGTGGAAAATGCGCGCTCGACAATGCAATCATGCCTCTCAGAACGAGCGTGAAATCTCGCTTTTGCTCGGGAGTTGGCTTACCTATGGGAATAGTCCTGCTGATATCGGTGGTTCCCCCTTGGTATTGTCCTCCTGTATCGATCAGAAGCAGCCCGCTGCCCTTCAGAATGGCATGCGCCTGCGCAGTGGCGCTGTAGTGCGGCAAGGACCCGTTGGCATTAAAACCGGCCATTGTTTCGAAGCTGGGGCTGACGCAGTCGGATATTTTATTCCTAAGCTCCAGTATCTTCTCGCCAACCATTACTTCGGTCACTGGAATGGTTTCTCTTTCTTCCAGAGATTGATCCAGCCAGGCAAAAACCTCGCACAGCATGGCTCCGTCCTTTTCCATGACTGCACGAATATGCGCTATCTGCTTTTCCGTTTTTTGGGATTTAGCGATAGTGGTGGGATTGATCGCTTCAATAACATTAACCTTTTCTGCGATCGCTTGACGCATGCCGATGGTGACACGGCGCGGGTCGATCAGCAGACCTGAACTTGACGGCAGTTCCGCCAGCGCAGCAGGAGCGCATTCGTATGGCATTAATTCAATTCCGTCCATAAGGAGCCTCGTTTGCAGCTCTTGCGGAATCTTGCCGTTTGCCACAAACAACTTCGCGCTCTCCGGGCCAACCAATGCATGGGCAACGAAAACCGGATTGAATTCGACATCGGAACCGCGGAGATTGAAAAGATAAGCGACATCGTCCAGCGTGGAGATGAAATGCCAGGCTGCGCCGAGGTCTCGCATTCTGTTACGCAGGCCGAGCAGCTTTTCAGAACGAGATACTGTGGCAAAACGAATATCATGCTCATATATCGGCGCCGCAGGCAGCGGCGGCCGGTCCTTCCATATGTCACCGACCAGGTTGCAATCGGAGTGCAACCTGATCTGATAACCGGCCAGCGTCTGCCGCAGTTTCTGTCCTGTTACCAGGCTTAGTACTTCCCCATCCACACCGACAGTCTGACCGGCATCCAGGTTATCGATCAACCAACCCTGATAGGGAGGATTACTGCCTGCGGCCGCCTTCATCAGCACAATGCCTGTGCCGGCAAGCTCCTTCTCCGCCTGAACCCAATAGCGGCTATCAGTCCACAGTCCGGCAAAGTCTTTCGCTACCAGCAGCGTTCCGGCCGAGCCTGTAAAACCGGACAGCCATGCCCTGCTGCGCCAGTGTTCCGGCAAGTATTCAGACAAATGCGGATCGGATGAAGGCACAATGCACACATCAATCGCGTGCTGTTTCATGGACAGACGAAGCTGGTACAAGCGTGAATTGATTTCTTCGGCGAACGTTAATGAGTTTTGCATGAAAAGCAGTCGTTTCAAGTATAAAGTAATGATAATACCGAATAGCGGGCGGTCTTTTATGATGAATGTCCTGCATCATTTTTTGCGGCTGGCGTTTAATTATTATGCTCTAACTATTACAGAGCATTTTGTGTGACAATTTTCCTATAATCTTAGAAGTTGTTCTTATTGCTGTCCGATAATGAAATCGGACCCTGTTTATTTTTTATTGTTATCTTTATAATAACGACATGATCGACATTCACCTTGAACGCGCTACTGTCATTCGCAAGAATGCCGAGTTGATTTGCAGTTCCGAAAAAGTTCAGGCTGCAGTTTCCCGGATCGCCCATGAATTGAACGAGCGGTTCAGCAAGAGCGATAGTCCTGCTTATCCGCTGGTTCTTGGGGTAATGGGGGGAGCTGTTGTTTTTACCGGCCAATTATTGCCGCAACTAACCTTTCCACTCGAATTTGATTTCATTCATGTGTCTCGATACGGCGATGAGGACTACGGCGGAGAGGTGGTCTGGAAAGTGATTCCCCGCCAGAACGTCATGAACCGCACGGTGATCGTCCTGGACGACATTCTTGATGAAGGCGAAACGCTGG
>Ga0366810_1026_pt1 | contig 20840 bp, 24 predicted proteins | sample TotcelN113001M15_FD_207027 | JGI IMG/M metagenome (GOLD analysis project Ga0366810, IMG submission 207027) | Enriched cells from coal bed in the Powder River Basin, Montana, United States - Total cells N11 rep3 HSBNCT.N11.300.1.M15 ...
GGACATGAGCAAGACGCCGATCCGCGCGGGCCTCGAACGTCTCGCCGAGCAGGACTTCGTCACCATCGCGCCACAACGTGGAGTGATTGTCCGCGACTTCGCCCCCCGGGAGGTCTCCGACCACTATGACCTGCGCATCGCCTTGGAGATGTTCATCATGCGGGAGATCGGTGGAGCACTGACCCTCGAGCAGCAAGCGGAGGTCGAGGAGAATCTCGCGCGACAGCACGATCAGGTGCATGGTGACGTCGACATTGAAGGCTGGCAGCAGTCCGATGCGGAGTTCCACCTGATGCTGGCGCGATTCCTGGGCAACGGCCAGATCGAGTGGGTGATGGCGCGACAGCGCGACAAGCTGCGCCGTGTCGTGGAGCAGATTGCGTTCCGCGATCCCAAGATCCCCCCGCTGAGCTACGCCGAGCACGCCGGCATCTACGAGGCCCTGAAGGATGGCAACCGCGAGTTGGCGATGAGTCGGGTCGAGGAGCACCTCACCAACGGCAAGCGATTCCTGTTGATGGGTGGGCGGTACGGCGGATAGACGCCCACCAGGGCGAAGGCCCTGGCCTGCGTGCATCGACGCACGCAGGGCTGCTGCTTTCGCTAGACGGGAACAGGTATCTCGACGCGGATGCTGCGCTTGCTGATCTTTGCGAGCTGTCGAGTCCGGGCGGTGTCGAGGAGGACAGCCGCAAAGATCACCGCGGCGCTGATCATCGGCGTGAGGTAGAGGTCCACCTGCGTGAAGACCATGCCGACGGCGATCATCTGGACGAGCAGGGTGCCGGCCACCGTGCCCGGGAACACCGTTCCACGACCGCCGAAAAGGCTCGCGCCGCCCAGCACGGCTGCAGCGATCGCGTCGAACTCGTCGCCAGTGCCGAACGAAGGAACGATCGTGCCCATCTGGATGACCGAGACGAACGCCGCCAAGCCGGCGAGGACGCCGCCGATGACATAGACCGAAACGATGATGCGCCTCGTCGGGATGCCCGCGCGAGTCGCCGCCTCGGGATCCTGTCCGACCGCGTACAACTGGCGTCCGTAGGCGGTCTTCGAGAGCACTACCTGAGCGACGATGACCACCAGTGCAAAGATGACGATCGGCAGGGGAACCCCGAAGATCCCCAGGTTGCCCAAGTCCGTTATGCCGGCCGGGAAGTTCGCCTCCCGCGATTGTGACTCACCCAGCGCGTAGCCTCGGTAAAGCCCCATCGCTGCCAGTGTCACGATGAATGGAGTGATCCGGGCGAACGAGATGAGCGCACCGTTCACCAGACCGGCAAGCAGGCCGATACCGGCCATCAGCACCGGTAGCGCGAAGAGCGGCAAAGGAGTCTCCTTGAGCAACTCCGAAACCAGTACTGCCGACAGATAGGCCACGGCACCGACAGACAGGTCGATGCCGGCGGTCAGCAGCACGAAGGTCATTCCGACGGCGAGGATGCCGACGTAGCTCGCCTGGCGCGCAATGTTGACCAGAGTCTGCGCGTCGAAGAAGCGGTGGTCGAGCAGCGAGAATGCGACGAACACTGTCACCAGGAGAACGATCGGCATGTTCTTCAACGCCACCAGCGTGAGCTGGTCTCTTGTGAACCGGGTGCCTGCCATCTCAGTGCATCTCCTCGTGACCGGAAGCTACCGCGACCGGTGTTGACGGTGAACCTGGAGTTGCGCCCTGACCGAACGCCGCCCCGAGGATTGCCGTCTCGTCGAACTGGTCGGGGCTGAAGTGGGCGACCAGCTCGCCGCGGCGCATCACAAGGATCCGGTCACAGGTTCCCATCAGTTCCGGCAGCTCCGAGCTGATCAGCAGGATCCCGGCCTGAGAGGCGGCCAGCTCGTCGATCACCTTGTAGACCTCATGCTTGGCACCGACGTCGATCCCGCGGGTTGGCTCGTCCAAAATCAGCACCTTGGCTTGCGTGAGCAACCACTTCGCGATCACCGCCTTCTGCTGGTTTCCGCCGGACAAGGCTCTGACTGGTTGTTTGTCCGGTCTCGACGACTTCAGACTGAGTCGCCTGCCAGCATCCAGGCAAGCCGTGCGAAGTGGCCCGTTCAGGACGAGTTTGAGCCTGCTTGCGAAGCGGGGCAGCACGGCGAGACCAATGTTCCTGGTCACCGAGGAGTCCATGAGCAGGCCCTCATTGCGGCGATCCTCCGTCACGAAGCCCATTCCGGCATTGATGCGGCTGCGAGGGCTGGCCTTGGGCCGATCCACGCCCAACACCTTCACGCTACCGCCGCTGTGCGGGTCGAGTCCGAACACGATTCGTGCCATTTCGGACCGCCCGGCGCCCATGAGCCCGAAGACGCCCACGACCTCACCGGCCCGTACCTGGAAGGAGACATCCTGGATGGTGCCCGGTTCGCTGAGCCCGGCGACGTCGAGCACGATCTCATCACCGGGGTGGGCCGTCTTCTCCGGGTAGAGCCGTGCCAGGTCCCGGCCCACCATCTTGGAGATCATCGAATCGATGGTGAACTTCTGTCTCGGCCCCTCGTCGACGAGGGCGCCGTCTCGGAGGATGACGACGTGGTCGCTGAGGTCGAGGACATCACCAAGGATGTGCGAGACATAGATGACGGCAGTGCCATCCGCGACAAGGCTTCTGATCAGGTCGAAAAGTCGAGTCGTCTCGCGGCTAGTGAGTGAGGTCGTCGGCTCATCGAAGATCACCAGGCGCGGCTCTCCGCTCAGGGACTTCGCGATCTCGAGTTGCTGTCGCTCCCCTGGTGACAGCAGGTCAACAGTCGTGCGGGGGTCGCGTTGCAGTCCCACCCGGGCCAGTAGCTGGCTGGCCTGTTGCCCGGCCTTCCGGGTGCTGATGAAGGTCGGCAGGAATGTCCGTGGGAAGTCTGTGATGAACAGGTTGTCCTGGATCGAGAGGTTCGGGAAGAGGTTAAGTTCCTGGTGGACGAAGACCACGCCCGCGCGCCCTGCAGCAACGGGAGTGCTTGGCGCATGCGGCTCGCCATCGAGTCGCATGGTGCCGGCGTCGGGAGTGAGGACACCCCCGAGGATGTTCATCAGGGTGCTCTTTCCCGCGCCGTTCTCGCCGACAAGGCCGACGACCTGGCCAGGGTTGACGCTGAAGCTGATGTCGCGCAGGACCGGGACTCCGAAGAAGCCCTTGCTGATGCCGTCAAAGACCAGGCGTGGAGGCGCGAGCTCAGGGGCGGTCATGACCGGGCCTCCAGCCGCGAGCGCACGGTGTCGATCCCCACCGCGCTGAGGATGACAAGGCCCTTGACCCACATGATCGTGTAGAACTCGAGGCCCATCAGGTTGAGCCCGTTGGTCAGGACGACGAAGAACAGCACGCCAAGTGCAGCACCGGTGATCCGCCCACGGCCACCCATCAGGCTGACACCACCGATGACGGCCGCGCCGATCACGTCCATCAGGAGATTCGCTCCAAGGGTCGGCCGGCCGGCTCCGAGCCGCGCGGTGTAGAGGGCTGCCCCGAGGGCGGTGAACACTCCGCTGAGTACGTACGCCATGAGGATCACGCGTCGGACCGGAATACCGGAAACTTCCGCCGTCCGCGCGTTTATGCCGGTTGCGTACAGCCAGTGCCCGTACACCGACCGGGACAGGACGACGTGCGCTATCACTGCCACCACGACGGCGATGGGCGCCGCGATCCAGCTTGTGGCGAGGGCGGTGTACGCCGGCGGGAGGTTGAGGACATTCTCGGATTTGGTCGACCACACGGTGAAGGCGGTGATGAACAGCGTGGTGGTGAGGGTCACCATGAACGGTGGCATCCCCACCCGTGACACGGCGAATCCGTTGAGCAAGCCGATGAGGGCACCCAGCGCCATCATCACTCCCCAGGCGACGGCGACGCCGGCCCCGGAGCCGAGGACGCCGCCGTTCTCATTGAACAGGATGCCCCAGAAGGGGCTCTTCGCGTAGAGCGCCGGGTTCGCCGCTGTCGTCATCAGCATTGCCCCGAAGACGCTGGTGAAGGCGAGGATGGCTGTCTGGCTGAGGTCGATGCCGCCAGCAATCAGCACGAAGGTTTGGCCGATGACAATGAGCAGCAGAGGCCAGAAGTTCGATGCGACGTTGAGCAGGTTGCCCGGGCTCAGCAGGCCGTTGGCGAACGGAAGCAGGGCGAGGACAACGATCAGGGTCAGCAACAAGACGAAGAGGTCGGAGTAGAGAAGCCTTCGCCACAGCGGCTGGCGGGCCTCCTGGCTGACCACGGGCCCCGAGGGGGCTGGTGGGCCTCCTCTGGTGGCCGGCTTGGTGGCGGCATGATCCATGATCGGCTTCCTAGGGAGAGAGCTGACAGGCTGTGGACGCTCGGCGTACCGGGCGGCCACAGCCTATGAATGGAGCGCGAACCGTCCTACTTCGGAGGTTCGATGACGCAGCCCCACATGTCATTCTGCTTGGTGTCCATATTGGCCAGGGTGAGAGCGAAGCCAGGATCCAGCACCTTCTTGCTCGGTGCGGTCTCGCCTGCCTTGATCGCTGCGGTGAGCTCGGAGATCGACTTCTCCGCCTCGAACAGGAGATCCTGCACTCCGGTGGAGTCGACGTACTTCGTCTTCATCAGTCCGCAGGCGCGGTTGTCGCCGTCCAGACCACCGAGGATCACGTGACCGTCCTCGCCGGAGACCTTCCACTTGCCCAGCGGTGACAGGACCGATTGGATCTGCGGGTACATGAAGTCGGACGAGGTGAACACGAAGTCAACCTTCGGGTTGGCCTGCATCGCGCTTTGCAGATTCTGCTGGGCCGTGGTGGCGTCCCATTTCGTCTCGACCTCGATGGACTTCTGGAACAGGTCGTCGTGCCCGGCCATCGCGTCGAAGTAGCCACTGCGACGGTCGACGGCGTTCACGTCGGCCAGGTCGCCCACCATGATCAGCGGCTGGAGCTTCTTTCCGGTGGCTGCCATCTGCTTCTGGGCAACAGTGACCATGTACTCCACAGTCTGCTTGGCTACGCCGCGGTTGTCGGCCACCACCACGATGGCCTTGCCCGACTCGTCGGCCGGAGGGCGGTTGAAGGCGACCACGGGGACGTTCGCTGTATTGGCTGCCGAGATCACCGTGTTGGCGCTGGCCCCGTCCTGCGGGATGAAGATGATGCCGTCAGCCTTCTGCGTCACGCAGTCCTGGATCTGCTCGAGCTGGCGGTTTGCGTCCTCGTTCGAGTTGAACTCAAGGACCTTCGCCCCTGCCCTGGTCAAGGCCTCGGAGATGGCGGTCTTGCCCGCAGCCCAGAACTCGGTCTCGAGCGCTTGGAAGTTGAAGCAGATTGTCTTCCCAGCGAGCGAGCCGGCTTCGACATTGATGTTCAGGCCACCTCCCGCTGATGCGGACCCACCTGCGCTTGTAGCGTTGCTACTTGGGGTGGCGTTGCCGCCGACGCTTCCACACGCCGTTACCAGCGTGAGGCAAAAGCCGGTGGTGAGCACCCTCCAGATCTTGTTCATTGCTCTCCCTTGAGCGCAGTCCTGCACGAATCAGCGGGACTTCAAGATATGGGCCCCACTGCCATCCAACTAGGATGCCAGTAGAATATCAGTGGAACGCTGGAGGTCAAGGGTTACTCGAGCACTCATCTCGCGGCGCCTTGACGTGAAGTGGCACGTCGCCCATTGGCGGCTGTTGATCCCGCCCCAGAGGGCGAAGGATCCGCTAAGATCTCACTAAGATGCCAAGGAGCGCCGAAGCTCCTGCGGCGACAGGAGGATGGCACACGTGACGCTTGGACTCAGCACTTACGCCTTTGCCTGGCGGCGCCACCCGGACAACCCAACGCCGATCGCCTTGGAGGCCATGCTCGACTCCGTGGTTGAACTGGGATGCGACGTGTTCCAGGTCTGCGATCACCCCTCGCTCGAAGACCCCGACCCTGACTTCATCAGGCGATTGATCGCCGGAGCGACCGAACGACGCCTGGAGCTCGAACTGGGAACCAAGGGGGTGGAAGAGGAGCACCTCCTGGGCTTCCTCGAGCTGGCGCGGACCGTCAGCGCACGGTTCGTGCGCACCATGCTCAGCAGCCCCCGAGGGACGCCGACCGTCGACGCTGCCATTGCATCGCTAAGAGCGGTGATGCCTGCCTACGAGAGTGCCCGCGTCACCCTGGGGCTGGAAACGTATGAGCAGTTCAGCACCCAGGAGTTGGTGCGAGTGATCGATGCTGTGGGGTCACCGGCGCTGGGGATCTGCCTCGATCCGGGCAACAGCGTTGCCCGCCTGGAGCTGCCTGAAGCAGTGGTGGCACAGGCCGCGCCATATGTGGTGAACCTGCACGTGAAGGACTTTGCCTTCGCCCGAAAGGAAGGCATGATCGGGTTCACCTTCGCCGGCGCCCCGCTCGGCGAAGGGCTGCTGGACTATGACGGCATGGCCGACGCCCTGGACGCCCATCAACGCCGGGTCAATCAGGTCGTTGAACACTGGCTAACCCGCGCTGAATCGCTCGCGGACACCTGCACGGCTGAGGAGTTGTGGGTTCGGAATTCAGTGGCCTACCTGAAGGAGCACCGTCGGCTCGTCGACCGCGCCTCCTACGTGATCGAGGAGGATCATCATGGCTGATCGACTGGCCGGACTCAATGCCCTTGTCACGGGTGCCGGCTCGGGGATTGGACTCGCTGTAGCTCAACGCTTCGTGGATGAGGGGGCCAGCGTGTGGTTCCTCGGACGTCACCGCGACAATCTCGAGCAGGCAACGTCCGGCCTGGGCGAGCGCGCTCACATCCTGGTCTGTGATGTGGCGCAGTTGCCGGCGATGGAGGAAGCGTTCGCATCGATTCCCGATCGACTCGACGTCGTGGTCGCGAACGCAGCGGTGCAGCTCGTGGGACAGGACGCGCGGATCTCGGATGTGCCGCCCGAGGTGTGGCACAAAACCGTGGACATCAACTTCACCGGGTGTTTCCACACGGTGCGATGCGCGGTGCGCCGGATGCTCGCACAGGAGCTGCGCCAGGGGATGCGCGGCTCGATCATCGTCTCTGGCTCACCAACCGGGGTCACTGGCGAGGGAGCTGGCTACGCCGCCTACTCAGCGACAAAGGCAGGAGCCCACGGCATCGCCAGAACCACGGCCATGGACTACGCCAAGGACGGCATCCGGGTCAACACAGTGATTCCCGGGCACACGCTGACGCCCCTCGTGGCCGAGCTCCGCCGGGACGAGGAGCTTGCGAAAGTCATCGACAGGCGGATCCCGATCGGGCGCCCCGGGACGGTCGAGGAGACGACCGGGGCTTATGTCTACCTGGCAAGTGATGAGTCGGTCTACGCCACCGGAGGCATGATGTTCGTCGACGGCGGCATGTCGACGCTCTAGCCCGAGCCCTGACCGATGTGGTTGCTCAACCCCCGGCGAATTGGTCGCCTGACGGGGCGAATTACCACCGCCTCCCTGTCGAGGCGAACCGGTTGCCTCGCCGTGAACGCCTATTCACCGCTGTGTATGTGTCAAGCGGGTCCGCGGAGAAAGGTGTCGAGTCTGTGGTGGATGTAGTTCCAGTCGTTGCCGCCGTCGTCACGGAAGACGGCTGAGATGGTGGGCAGGCACACGCACTCGTCGTCTACCCGCACGTGCTCTATCAGGTCATTGACCGCAGATTCGGCACGGACTCCCCCGTGTTCGCATCGCTTTCGTATCATGGAGGCCAAGTTCCACTTCCCGTTGGATCCGGGCCGACGAGGCTATTCAGTTTCTGGCCCTGGAGGGGCGGTCGGAGCCCGCTCGTGCCGCCTGGCGACGATGGGGTGAGGCAGGATGTCTACTGGTAGCGGCGATGAAGACCGTGAGTGGGCCGCCGCCAAGCGGGATTTCGTCGGTGATTCCCGGGACGAGGCCGCCGATGCGCGCGAATCGCTGAGCACCTCTACGAGTCGGGAACCTACGAAGAGGTTCTCGCTCGCATCGCTGAAGCAGCCGTCATGACCCTTGCCGGTGCCGACGCCGCCAGCGTCACGATCCCGGAGCACGACAGCTACCGGACTGTCGGACCGACCACAGCATCAGCGAGTCAGGTCGATCAAGCGCAATACCACGCCGGCGAAGGCCCCTGCCTTGACGCAATCTCCGCCAGCCTCATGGTTACCGCACCCTCCTTTCCCGACGAGCGCTGGCCAATCCTGGGAGCCTCACCGACTGAGTATGGAGTGCAATCGTCGATCTCCTACCAGCTCAAAGGGACCCGCGGAGGGAATGGGATGGGCTCGCTGAACATTTACGCCTACGCTCCGGAAGCGTTCGATGATGCTGCTGTGGAAATCGGAACGATCCTGGCCGCGCACGCCTCGCTGGCGGCCCGGGCGGTCGGAGAGCGCACCAGCCTGCAACGACTCGACAAGGACCTTGAGCAAGCACTGCTGTCCCGCGACGTGATCGGCCAGGCCAAGGGAATCCTGATGGAACGGCTCAAGACCACCCCCGAGCAGGCGTTCGAGATCCTCAAGAACGCATCCCAACGCCTCAACGTCAAACTGCGGCAGGTCGCACGCGACATCACTGAAACTGGAGAACTCGGACCCTCCGACCCCCGAAGCGCTCGGTAGACAGCCGAAGAATGGAGCGGCCCTCACGGCCCCGGGGCGGTCACAACTCGGCGGTGCTCGTTTCGTGTGTGAGTTGGTCCAGCTGGTGGGCGGCTGAACCGATGTTTGAGGCCAGCCCCCGGACGTTCGCTGTGAGGTTCGCTGCCGATGCTCCGCCTGCGTAGACCGCAGGGGGACTTCCGTGGCTGGCCAAATGTTCGGCGACCATCACGGCCGCTGGGCGGTCCTCGGGGGTGACGACCCCGAGAACAGTTGCTCGAGCTCCGTGGCTGCGTACAGCTGACTCCCAGCTCCGCACCGGGACGTTGGCCCCGAGGTACAAGACGTTCAGGCCTCTCCTGCGGATCGCGGTGGCGAAGGCCAAGGCACCGAACTCGTGGTGACTGCCAGGAGGCAACCCAACCACCACCGCGGGGCCACGGGACCTGGTGCCGGCGGCATCAAACGCCGCCGAGAGTCGCCGGTGGACCGCGTGACTGGCCAGGTGCTCCCCCGCGACGTCGATCTCACCTTTCGCCCAGCCATCACCCAGCGCCTGCAGGGCCGGAAACAGCCACGAGTCAACGACGTGTTCGAACGAACCGAGAGCGAAACCTGCATCCAGGTTCTCCTCAATGCCGGCGATGTCCATGTGCGCCGCGGCACCCACAAAGCGGTCCAGATAGGTGGCCGCCTCCGGCTGGACCGGGCCGCTTGCAGTCCCCTGGACGGGTGCCGGATGCCTTATGGCTGAAGTCGTGTCGCTGCCGACGGCCTTGGCGGCGGCCGCTGGGGACCAGCCGCCGTCCACGAGCCGACGCATGGACGAGATGAGCGCAAGCGATTCCTGGTCGTAGAGGCGGTACCCGGACTCGTTCCGATGAGGAGCGAACACGCCGTACCTGCGCTCCCAAGTCCGCAGAGACGTCTCCGGCACACCGGTGATCTGAGCGGCCCGTTTGATCGTGTACATGATTGTTCAAGGTATGCCCAATATGCGCTTTGGCAAGGGGTGGACACTTTGGAGTGTCGCTTCTAGGGTTGACCGGGCCCTAGCGTGCAGGCGGATCGACCGGGACGACGGAAGTTAGGTGGAGTTGCGGTGGCCTTGGAAATCATGGCTGACCAGTTTCTGGACGTGGTACGCACCATGTCCGGCGGGGACGGCAGCCTTGCGGTCCCTTCGATGCTCCGCTACGCGTGCACAACGATCCCGGGGACGGATCATGCCGGCATCACACTTGCGAGCAGTGGCAGCCAGCCCGCAACCATTGCGGCTACCGGTGAGCTCCCTCTTGAGATCGACCACCTCCAGTACTCCCTGGGAGAGGGTCCCTGCCTGGCTGCGTTGTCGGTGACTGACCTCGTTCGGGTAGGCGATCTGGCATTGGATGAGCGATTCCCGCGATTTGCTCCAAGAGCTGTCGATCTGGGGGTGCGTTCGATGCTGAGTGCCCCGATGCAACTCTCCGACGGTGAGCGGGCCGCCCTAAATCTGTATTCGGTACGACCCGGTGCGTTCGAGCCGGATCACGTCGCGCTTGCCGGAATCTTCGCCGCCTACGTGTCCTTGTTGCTGCTCAACCACAGGCGCCAGGAAAAGATAATGCGGCTGGAGCGGGCGCTGGAAAGCAACCGGGAGATCGGGGTCGCTACTGGGATACTCATGGAACAACGCCGGTCGAACCAGACCGCCGCGTTCGAACGGTTGGTCCAGGCGAGTCAGAACTCGAACCGGCGCCTGCGCGACGTTGCCACCGAAGTCAACCGCACCATGCAGCTCCCTTCGCTGGCTGAAGATCCCAACCAGCGCCAATAACACTCCCTCAAGCCCTCCACAAACAAATCGCCAGGTGCTGAAGGTAGCGGCGGCGAGTCCGGGTACCGTACCCATACGTCCCGTCGCCCGCCCGGGCTGGTACCGGGGTCAGGTGTGCCGGTTGACCAAACAGCCGGCACACCGCCCCAACACTGCCCGCCAACCCAATCAGAAACCAAGCATCGACCGGCGCACGACATGTGCGCGCCGGTCGATGCGTAAGGGTGCCGCGGTGCTAGTCCGTCAGTCCAGATCAGTCACCGGAGCGACCAACGGCTTGCCGGAGTTGCGACGGCTGTTCACGGAGCGTGATCCGACTAGGCCACCTGCCGCCGCGACTGCGGAACCGAGCAGGAGCCCCCAGAAGGCGTAGGTGGCTCCGCTCCTGGTGGCCTCCGCGGCCTGTTGAGCGGCCTGTTGTGCCTGCGCCTGCTGCTCTGGAGTGGGGCTGGGAATGTCGGACGGCTTGATGTTTGAGACCGCGGGCCCCGCCGCCTCACCCAGGCCGCCGATAGCGGACCCAAGGGCTCCGCCAATTGCTCCTGCTGTGCCCAAGGTGAGCATGACCACCAAGACCACTGTTGCCAGGATCGAGGTGGCCCACGTCAGAAAGCCGTGGACGGCGCCGCCCTGCACAGCCATGGCGCCAGCCACCGCGCCACCGGCGAAAAAGCCGATGACCACGCCGACGATGCTGACGATGCCAGCAGCGGTGCCCGAGCCATCAAGCCCGAAGGCTGCCGACAGGAGCGAGAACAGGAAGACGATGCCGAGGAAGGTGACCACCCCGGCAAAGATGGAGCCCCAGGACACGTTCTGAACCTGTCCGGCACGGGCGTTGCCGAGAATGTTGTCCTTCCAGGGCACCTCGGTGGTACCGCTGGCTGGGGCGTGACTACCGACGGTTCCGTTGGAAACGGGCGCCGAAGTCCTTGATGATTGGCTGACTTGAGACATTGCACTCCTGATTGTGATTGGGCTCTAATCCAGCGGAAGGACTAGTGGCGGTCGTTGTTCGCCATGCTGGGGTCGTCGAGGTCGATCTGCTCCTTGCGGACATCGGCGGAGATTGTCTGCTCCTCGGTGACCGTGTCGGCGTCCACGCGGACTCGTTCCACGGGGACGGCTTCCTTTTCCACGACCGGCCGTTCGGCGTGGAGGACCACTTCGTGTTCCTCTTCGCTGATCTCCGGGCCGGCCATGGCGTCGCCGATGTTGGCGTCGGTGATCGGCTCACGCACGAGCCGGACCTCTTCGTGGCTCACCGGCACCGTCTGGGTGACGTTCTCGGTGACCACGTACTTGCGCAGCCGCGCCTTGCCGGTCTCCACCGACTCCTTGCCCACGTTCAGGCGCTCCTCGGAGCGGGTCATGGCCGAATCGGTTTCCGGTCCGGACTTGTCGTAGCCGACGGCATCGGAATCGGTGCGGCCGCTTGCGAAGTTCGAGGTGCTGTCCAGCCCGTAGTGGCGGTACAGGTGCTGCTCCTCGTCCTCGCTCAGGCTGCCGTCGGACTCGATGCGGGGGGCGTCCTTGATGGTCGCCTTGTCGTAATCGACGACCAGGTTGGAGCCGTCAAGACGGGCAGCGTCAATGGGAACGAAGGTTTCACTCGTCCCGAAAAGCCCCGACTTCACCGTCACCCAGTTCGGGGTACCGGTGACGTCATCGACATACACCTGGCCAAGGGATCCGACCTTGTCACCATCGGCGGTCACCACCTGGCCGTGGTCCATGATCTGGTTCAGCTGATCCAAAGAAATGCTCATATCGATCCATCCATTCTGTTGCTGGTTCTGAGTTGAAAGACGGTCGCCCGGCGGCGCCACGCGCCAGCGAAGGGCGACCGGTCAAGATGGCCGGACACAGAGGTGTGTCGTCATCGTCGATTCGGGTACTCGCAGAAAAGGTGCGTTGCAGCCGTCCGCCTCCCCCTCGGACGGTGTGTGTACGGCGTACATGTACAGCGTACACACGGCACTAGTGGCCTCAATGAGCAAACAAACGCACACCATTCCCCGTTTCAATCCGCATGGACGAGGTGGGGGTAATGGCTTGAGCCGGCAGGTGATCGTGCAAACCGCGATCGCAGTGGTTGACCGAGCCGGGCCGGATGGCCTGACGATGCGGGCCCTCGCCCGGGAGTTCGACGTCGTGCCGATGGCGCTCTACCGCTACGTCCTTGGCCGCGAGGACCTCCTCGAAGCAGTCGTGGACACCCTGCTCGAAGACATCCACGGGCTCGAGGCCCGCAGTGGCGCTGCTGCAGCGTACGATCTGGGCAACGAGGAGGCTCAGGCATGACACCCATACGCAGGCAGTGGGAGCGTCGAGTGTCCGGACTGACGGCATTCGCCGTCATCCTGGGCGGGTGCACTTCGTCCGGTGGCGTCGCACCTCACGCTGTGCCGCCAGCCGGTGGGCAGGCGAATCCGACCAGCCGGATCGTCCCCAGCGCCCCAGTCGTCAGATCGCCCATCTCGCAAAAGGTTGTCTTCGGCGATCCGTGGTCGTCGAAGCCCAGCTCGGTGCATGCGATCTCCAGGTCGGCGCTCGCCTTGATCAACGGCACCAGGAAGGGCCAGGTGCTCACCGCGTCCGTGTTCAACCTGACCTATGTCGGGACAGCGGCCGCCCTGATCCGCGCGCACCTCCGAGGGGTGGACGTTCGGGTGCTGCTCAACAGTGAAGGCACAGACGCCAAGCAGGTGGAAAGGTTGAAGCGTGCCCTTGGCACGCGAACCAACAAGCGTTCGTGGGTGGTGATTCGCAGTTCGAAGTTCCGGATGCACTCCAAGTTCTTGCTTGTCTCCGCCAGCAACACCCGACCGGTCACGGTGTGGGTGTCCTCAGGCAACCTGACCGAGGCGAGCGGTCGCGATCAGGCCAATGACGCGTTGGTGACCCACGGGGACAAGCCGCTCTACTCCTTCCTGGCCCGCCAGTTCTATCTGATGCGCAGGGGCGTCACCGACCCTGCGGAGCTGGGTCGTAGCGCGATCACTCCCACCGCAACGGTGCGCACCTTCCCGATCCCATCGGGAGGCGCCGGCCGAGACCCGGTGGAGTCGATGCTCCGCGACGTCACCTGCCTGAGCGGCGGTCGGCCGACCACCGTCCGGCTGGCGCACTACTACTTCACCGACAACCGGCTGTACCTCGTCGACCTGCTCCGCGAGTTGAAGGCCTCCGGATGTGTGGTCAGGGTGGTGGGCGAACTCGGCGTTTGGGGTCAGGCCGTCAAGGATGCGTTGACGGCGCCCGGCCCCGGACGGATCGAGCTGCGTGTCGCCACCGGCACCATTCTGCACACGAAGATCACCTCGATCGACGGCTGGGACTCCTCGGGTCATCCGCTCAAGATCGCCATGGTGGGTACCCATAACCTGTCCGGACGAGGCCTGACTGTGACCCCCGACGGTGTGAATGACGAGGTTGCGCTCACTGTGGGGTCATCCGCCGTCGTGAACAAATACAACGCTTGGGTCGACCGGTTCATCAGGTATCACAGCAAGGTTGCCGCCTGAGCGCCCGGCAACTCCCTCAACCGCCGTTGCGCGGCCCGTGCCGATCTCGTGTCGTGGGTATCGCACCCGCCCGGCGGACCTAAAATATCCACATGCCCGCAATCGTCCATGAGTTCGCCTGGCCAGATCGACTCGTGGTTGGCACGGTCGGGCGACCAGGCGCCCGCGAGTTCTACCTGCAGGCCCGCACGAAAGCCCGAATCGTGACCGTCGCCCTTGAGAAGGAGCAGTCCGCCCTCCTCGCCGAGAAGATCGACGAGGTGCTCGACGAGCTGAAGTCCACCGAGGGCAACCCCTTCAGGGTTCCGGACTCCACGCCCGTCGAGCTCGTCGACAACGACCCGCTCGAGCAGCCGATCGACACGCAGTTCCGCACGGGCGCCATGGGCCTCGGTTGGGATCCAACGACCGCAGAGATCGTCATCGAGGCTTACGCCATGACCAACGTCGATGACATCGACCCCGACGAGTTCGGCTCGGAACCCATCGAGGTCGAGCCGCCCGAGGCGCTGCTGGTGCGCATCCCGGTCGGCACGGCCCGGGCCTTCGCAAAGCGGACCCTCGAGGTGGTCGGCGCGGGGCGGCCCAGCTGCCCGCTGTGCGGCTACCCCATGAACCCGGAGGGGCACGTCTGCCCGCAGCCCGGCGCGCTCGAATGACTGGGTATCGAGCAGCCCTACACCTGACCGTCCGATGAGTCGACAGGTGGCTCCGATGCGGTCGTGGCGGTCGTGCGGCCCTGCATGCGCGCAAGTGCCACCGTCAAGGCCCCGAGGAACAAGACCACGCCGATCATCTCCGCCCCTTCCTCGACAGCGCTGACGGCGGCGTAGAGCAGACTCTGGAACCCGAAGGCTGTGACCACGAGCGCCCCGATCATCTCCATGCCCGCCGCTGCACCGACGTAGACCAATCCCGAGACGATGAACGCCACTCGGGTCCAGAGCGGCTGCGCCATCAGGAAACGCAGGTAGATGATCGCAAACACGATCACCAGTGGGACCGCGATGATCACCCAGGCGAACCTCAGCACGCCACCGAGGGACAGCGCCTCACGAAGGGGCACCACAACCTGTTCATGAAGCTGGACCAGTTCATCCATCGACAGGTACGCGAAGATGACAGAAAGCCCCCGCCAGTGACGGTGCCAGCGGTTGCCGGCAGCACGCGCGGCCGATGCCACCCGCCACGCGCGCTCAGCACAGAGGAAGAGCAGGATCGAGGAGAACCACGTAGGGATGTTGCCCTCGAGGTCGTAGTAGAAGTAGCGCTCCAGACTGTGCAGTCCGCGGAAGTCGAGGTGCAACTCCCTGAACACCTGGCTGAGATACCCGAGGGCGATCAAACCGAGTGTCACCAGCATCAGGTTGCGGGTCCAGTGGCCGGGCAGGGAGACCGACTGGCGAAAGGCTGCCCAGCGGTTGGGCGGGACGTCTGCCGAGGCGCTCGTGACCGGGCCACTGTCCCCAGTCGTGGAGGCATCACGATGCACAGGCCATCACCCGCCGAACGGCGTCGGGTTCACGCCAACCGCATCCCGCACGGCGAGGACGAGAATCACCCCAATGACCAGGAGCCCGTTACCTGTTGCACTGGCAGCTGACACGTCAGTCCTCCTCCTGTCGACGCTGGAGGTGTGCGACTACACCGGTCGGGGCAACCCCCAGTATCCGCTCGACCAGTAGCTACTCGACGCTCTTGGCACACCTGTACCCGGGTTACAGGGCTGCATCCCTGGGGTGCGAGCGTGCGCCACTCCACACACGCCTCGCCAGGCTCAAGACCCGGAGCCGTACCGCCATAACCTCTCCGGGGACAGTGCTCCCCCGCGTTCTGCCGTAACTGTCTTGGGCGGGCTGACCTTCATGGTGGGGCTCACCGTCGATGATGGAGTGGTGACACTTCCCTGTACCAGCACGCATTCCGTCGATGTGATGCTCCTGGCCGGCGGTTGTGAGCGCACTGCCGTCCCACCGTCAACCGAGATCCCGTACCCGGCGAGTGGTTGATGTCCTTCGACTGTTCGCTGGGCTTGTCGGGCTCTTCCTGCTTTACGGGGTCCAGTTCAGCGGACCGGATGCGGTTTGCACCTTCGCGAACTGCTGGCCGCGCCCTATCAGGAGTTGATGGCCGCCGCCCCTGTCGCGCTGGCTGCGGTCGTCATGGTGTGTTTGGCGATCGCCGGTCACCGCACCCGGGTAGCTGTGCGGGCCGCTCTTCCAGGACTGGTCTTGTCGATCCTGACGGTGCTGCAGCAGATCATGTGGCGGAGCTTGATCCTGCCCATCCTCATCGGCCCGCCTCCTGCCTGAACCCTCGAGTTCGTCGACCCAGTCCCTGCCGGCCTCGCGCTCGCGCCGGAGGGATCGATGTCGGAGTCTCGCGTGTGTGTTGTGTGGTGCCTGCAACGAAGTGTCCCTGTGCGGGACTGTGTCTGTGTGAAGAGCATCGGACAAGTGGACATTCGCGCCGGCAGTGCGCCGTTCGACGTGTTCGTTCGTGCAAGATCGGACGGCCTGGTCGGACTGGCCTGCCTGGTGACAAGAGACTGGGCCGACGCCCAGGACGCCGTCCAGGACGCTCTGCTCGCCCTGTATCCGGGCTGGTCGAAGCTGCCAGAAGGCCCTGACCTGCAGCGCTACGTGAATCGCGCGGTCGTGAACTCGTGCCTGAAGATCCTGCGCCGTCGGCGACGCCTGGTGCCTGTCGAGGATGTCGCCTGGGTCCCGGGCGCCGACCACGGTGCCGATCCCGCATCGTCTGTGGTCCTGGCCAGGTGGGTGTGGTTGATGTGCGCCGAACTGCCTCCGGTGCAGCGGGCAGCGGTCGCCCTGCGGTTCCATGAGGACCTCGACTACGCCGAAATCGGGAGGGTTCTCGGCTGCGCAGAGGCCACCGCCCGCTCCCATGTCCACAGAGCGATCGCCGCGCTCCGTGTCCGTTCTCTGGAAGGTGAGCATCATGGATGACAAGCGCTACGAACAAGCCCTCACCGACGCCTTCACCCACATCACGACCCAGCCCCGTCCAGCCGGCACCGATCTTGCCGAGGTCATCATCGCCAGGACCGTCGGTCTCACACCCCGGCGACGAGTGGCTGGTGTCCGGTGGCTGGCTGCCGCAGCCGCGCTCGTTGTGGCAGCAGGGCTGCTGTCGTGGGTACTGCGTCCCGGCCCGCCGATCGCAGGCATACCCGGCCCAGCGCCCACCGTTTCAATCATCACCGCTGAGGCCACCGCTCAACTCAGCTTCAACCAGGACGAGTCGCTGCCTTATGCGGCCGCACAGATCCAGGTGGACCGCCATGACCAGACGCTGACCATCACGGCGAGCGCCACCAAGGACGGAAAGAAGGCCACCAGCCTTGGTTCGTTCACCGGCCACGCCGGCATCCTCTGGTCGCTCTCGGTCGACAAGGACCTCCAGCTGGCGCTGCTCCCCGGTAACGCCGAGGAAGTCATCAGTCTCGGCGGTGGCGCGGTCCACCTCGAGTACCTCGGCGGGGTCGGCATGACCGCGGTGGCCGTGGAACACGACATCGGCGCGGCGCAAGGGCTGATCTGGCGCGGCGACGACGACCGCGTCCGGGACAGCTCGGGCAGGATCATTCCCAGCGCGACCCTCACCACCCGACCGTTCCCAGCCACCGAAACCTTGCCCGTCACGGTCTTCGAGGACGAAAACCTCAACCTCTGGGGCTACTTCGACCAGCGCAACGACGCTCGGGGCACTGGACCCCTCGACACCGAACCAATCGGCACCCTCAAAGGACTGGGAGCCACCTCCAACGGTGGCTACTTCGAGGAAGCCACCTTCATCGGCGTGCTCCCCACCGGCGGCACCGATCCCGAGCTCGACACCCAGGACGGAGTCGTCTGGGACTCAGCACCCATCGGCGACACCGGGCGGATCGCCATCCTCGTCAATGCTGACCGGGTCAAAGCCCGCCAGACCGGCGTCCGATCCATCACCTACACCGACCAGGACGGCACACGCCAAACGTATGAGCCCTAACCCGGCACAAGACGCCGCTCAGGTTGGCCGAACGTACACACTCTTGCCGCCAATTGGATGGACGCGTGGCCGCCGCCATGAATCACGGGCGCTCTACAAACGTGGACAGCCCGCGAATAGCTGGCTCTAGCTGACTCGTTGGAGAGCTCTATCTTTGCGGTCGACCAGCCGCGACCCGGACTCACGTTGGGCCATTCGGCGCAGCAAGGGTGGCGCGGCGACCAGCCCCAAGAATGTCCACCCGGTCAGTGCTGCCGCGGTTTCGAGTGTCCGCCAGGACCCGGCAATCTCGATCACCGCAGCAGCGTCGGGGAGCAGCCCCGATCGCATCCCGAGACCGAGCCAATAGATCGGGAACGCTTGACCGATCCACTGCAACCACGTCGGCAACGCGGTGATCGGATAGAAGATGCCCGATACGGCGGTGAGTGCCATCACCAGCAGGGCGATGTAGCTGGCCGTGCGCGGGCTGGAAACCAACGAGCCCAGAGCGGCGCCGGCCAGTTGGGTGGCGGCCATCCCGAGGAGCACAACCCAGGCGAGGGTGAACCATCCGCGAGCGCCGACGACGGCCAGTCCACCGACGAAGAAGCTTGCGGGGACGGCCACGATCACCAGGTAGGCGGAGATGGTCAGTGAGGAGTTGACGACCTTGGCGACCAGGTAGGACGCGATGCCGCCCGGGGTGGCCTTGGCACGCAGCAGGGTGCCGTCCTCCCGGTCGGCTGCCAGGAATTGGACGACGAGCATCATCCCGAAGGCGACGAACATGCCCAGCACGCCCGGCAGCATCATGGTGCCGAGCACCACACCGTTGTCAAGCTGGCGTTCACGGAAGATCCAGATCGCCAGGAGTGTGGCCAGCGGCCAGAACAGTTGGCCGATCAGTTCGGCTCCGGTGAAGGCCTGACGGACCTCGATCAGGCCGCGGGTCACTCCCGATGTGATCACTGTTGAGGTTACGGTCGGCGTCGTGATCATGCCGCCTCCTCACCGTGTGTATCCGGATGCTCGGCTTGGTCGACGAATTGCAGGTAGGTGTCTTCCAGGGATGCTCGCTGCACTTCCAGCTGGGTGACCGCACCGCTGTCGTCTCCCAATAGCGCCCGAACGAATCCTGTGGAGTCGATGGCTGTCTTCTCGAAACGTTGGCCGTCGGCGACCCATCGGACGCGGTCGGGCCCGGCGATCACTCTGGCGAGCTGCTCGGTGGTGCCGTCGGCGATGATTCGGCCGGCCACGAGGATGGCGATGCGGTCGGCGACCTTGTCGGCCTCGGCAAGGTCGTGGGTGGTGATCAGGACGGTGACGTTCAGGTCGTTGGAAACGTGTCGGAGTAGTTCATGGAAGTCGTGACGCGCTTGCGGATCCAGTCCAGCCGTGGGTTCGTCGAGGAACAACAGGTCCGGACGTCCTACGAGGCCCACAGCCACATCGAGCCTGCGCCGTTGGCCACCGGAGAGCCGCCGGACCTGCTCGGTTGCCTGACCGAGTAGCCCAACGGACCTGAGCAAATCATCCACGTCCCAGGGCCGGGTCACCTGGAGGGTGCTGAATGGGCGGTAGAGGGCGCCTTGGTTCGACAGGAACTGCCGCACCTGCCACTTGCCGTGGTCGCGCCACGACTGCAGGACGATGCCTACCCGTGCCCGCCAGGCCTCGTCCCCATGGGCCGGGTCGACGTCGAGCACCCTCACGTGACCCGCGGACCGTTGCCGGAAACCTTCGAGGATCTCGATGGTGGTGCTCTTCCCGGCGCCGTTAGGGCCCAGAAGGGCAAGGATCTCGCCCCGGCGCGCTTGCAGGTCGATGCCCTGCAGGACGTCCTTCTCGCCGTACCTCATCCGGAGGTCGCTCACCTCGATCACCGGTACCTCGCGCTGCGTCACGGCGCACCGCCACCGGCTCGTGTGCTCAGCCCAGCCCGGACGGACGTCTCCGTGATGCCGTACCTGGCCAGGCTCTCGGCCAGCACACCCGGTGCAGACGTCATTGCAAGGACCAGCTGATCGACGCCGAGAGACCTGTCACCGGTTGAGGCGAGGTGCCGCTCGGCCTCGGCGAGCACGCCCAGGACGCCCGCTGAGAACACGGGTTTGCGCCACCGGCCGGGAGGCTTTGCCGGCCCGGGAGCCAACGACTGGGCACCGAACTGTTCTTCGATCCGCTTCACAACCGTGGCCATGTCGATGCCAAGCCCAACCAATGCAGCCGTGTCCGCAGCAGTCAGTCCACCCTTGCGGCGGCTTTCCGCGACTTCTCTGCGAGCCTGCCCCAACAACCCGTCGGTAAACGCTGGAGCGCCGAGGAGGTGGCTGCCGCCGGGATCGGCCAGAACCGCCTCCAGCAGGTGTTCCTCGCCGATCTCCCCCGCCTGGTCCCTGGCCGCGAACTCATATGCCCGAACCACCACCGACCTCACCGGCGGCGACAGCCGCGTCACGATCATCACCGTCTCCCATGCTTCTTGTAGGCCGCCTGCCGCGAAACGCTCAATTCCCGCGCGATGTCGGCCCAGGACCAGCCCAGCTCGCGCGCTCGCCCAACCTGCACCCGCTCCAACTGATCGACCAGTCGCCGCAGCGCCAAGCCGACCTCGTCGACGGCTTTGAAGACGAAGGCCATCAGCTTGTCGACGTCGATGGTGGGTGTTTCCTGCAGAACGGTCATGATGGTTCCTCTCGGTGCGGTTGGGTGTTGCGGTGGGCAGTGCCATGAAGGTGGGGCCGCGTGCGCGGCCACGCGGTGCCGGGTTCGATGGAGCGGGTCGGGCACCAGAAGCGGCCCGCCGAGGCGTAAGGCGTCATCGAAGGCCCGCCGTCTCCCGCCGAGTCTCGGTCGCTCGAGCCGACACCGTGAACCGTGCCCGGCCAGCGAAGAAGAGACCGCGCTGGGGCAGCCAGAAGTCGCCAAGATGCGCCTGTTGCGCCAGGGGGCCCATGGCGCCG
>Ga0366810_1030_pt1 | contig 19187 bp, 21 predicted proteins | sample TotcelN113001M15_FD_207027 | JGI IMG/M metagenome (GOLD analysis project Ga0366810, IMG submission 207027) | Enriched cells from coal bed in the Powder River Basin, Montana, United States - Total cells N11 rep3 HSBNCT.N11.300.1.M15 ...
CAGGTGTTTTATTTCTCATTTTGACACTTGGCGGCATACGGCAGGCAATTATCAAGGCTGTGCCCATGAATCTCAAATATTCGATCGGCATCGGTATTGGGCTGTTTATCGCATTTATTGGTCTGAAAAACGCCGGTATTATTATTGCAGATAAAGCAACCTTTGTAACTGTTGGCAAACTGACTGCCATAGAACCATTGTTGGCATGCATTGGCTTAGTGCTTACTGCTGTAATGATCGCCAGGAAAGTAAAAGGTGCAATTTTAATTGGTATTTTAACAACCACACTATTAGGAATGATCTTTGGTGCTGTACCTGTACCTAAAGGCATTCAGGATATTATGAGTTTTCATTTGCCTAGCTTGGCACCCACTTTTATGCAGCTGGATATTGCCGGAGCCTTGGCATATGGTATCTTTTCGATTATTTTTACCTTCACCATTGTTGAGCTGTTTGATAATATGGGTACCTTGATCGGTCTGACCAGCAAAGCCAAATTGATGAATGATAAAGGTGAAATTGAAAACCTGGACAAAGCCTTAACAACGGATGCTGTAGGCACACTGATCAGTGCTGCTGTGGGTACTTCGACAGTAACCTCTTATGTGGAAAGTGCTGCCGGTATTGCAGAGGGCGGTAAAACAGGCTTGACTGCCGTTACCGTAGCCGCGCTCTTTTTGGTAGCCCTGGTATTCAGCCCGCTTATTGGTTTGGTCCCGGGCTTTGCTACTGCACCGGCCTTAGTGCTGGTAGGGGCACTCATGATTAGTTCAATCCGTCATGTTGAGTTTGAGGATATTACCGATGGCCTGCCTGCTTTTATGACCATCATTATGATGCCCCTTACCTTTAGTATTGCCAATGGCTTTGCCTTTGGCTTTATCAGCTATACCTTCTTAAAAACCTTAGCAGGGCGCACCAAAGAAGTGAGTGTCTTCATGTGGCTTATTTCAGCAGCTTTTCTAATCAACTTCTACATGCGACTTCATTAGGCGATAGACATAGGGGGATACATGAGCAAAAAGCCAATTGAGGATTTGATTGCGGTAGCAGCAGGGCGGCAGGCAGCAGAGGTTGTCCTGAAGGGCGGTCAGGTTTTTAATGTTTTTACCGGACGGTTCGGTATTGCCGACATCGCCATAACCGGCGGCTATGTGGCGGGAACAGGCCGCTATGAGGGCCTACAGGAAATAGATTGTACGGGAATGGTTTTAACACCTGGCTTTATTGACGGGCATGTGCATTTGGAGAGCTCCATGGTCAGTCCTGCTGAGTTTGTCCGGGCAACACTGCCTCAAGGGACAACTACCGTTGTGGCCGACCCTCACGAAATAGCCAATGTTGCCGGTAAGCAAGGCTTACAGTATATGCTTACTGCTTGCGTTGATCTTCCTATGAACATTTATTTCATGCTGCCGTCCTGCGTTCCCGCCACTTTTCTCGAAACCTCAGGCGCCGTGCTGACAGCAGATGATCTGGCTGAATTCATCAATCATCCTTGTATTCTGGGATTAGGAGAATTGATGGACTATCCGGGGATAGTTAGTTGCCGGCAAGAGGTTATGGCAAAGCTAAAAGTAGCTTGTCATAAGCTGATAGACGGTCATGGTGCCGGGCTGAGCGGGAAAAACCTGACAGCTTACACAGCAGCAGGTATTCATTCAGACCATGAGTGTACAACTGAGGAAGAAGCGCTGGAAAGGCTGTCGCAAGGGCTGTATGTCATGCTGCGGGAGGGGACAGCGGCCAAAAATCTGCTCGACTTACTGCCGGCAATTGATGCCTATACTTCCCGGCGGTGTCTTTTTGTCACTGATGATCGTCATCCGGGAGATCTAATCCGGCTTGGCCATATTAATCAAATGGTAAAGGAAGCCATTCAGGCCGGTCTGCCAGTGGCAACGGCTATTCAAATAGCTACACTGAATGCAGCCGAATGCTTCAGGCTCTATGAATTGGGCGCTATTGCTCCAGGCTACCGTGCCGACATTCTTGCCTTTAGGGACCTCACGAATTGGCAGCCGGCAATGGTATTTAAAGACGGCTGCTTAGCAGCCAGTGACGGCAGGGCGCTATTTACCCCTTCGCCTGCCGAAGCGCAACAAGTACTTAATACTGTACATATCGGAAATAGCAATGCTGATGATTTGCGAATCGCCGCCCATTCCTCTGTTGCCCGTGTTATTGAGCTAATCCCGCATCAAATTGTCACGAAAGAAAAACAAATGACCGTAAATGTTAAAAATGGCCAGTTTCTGCCGGACGGAGAACAAGATATTGTCAAACTGGCTGTTTTTGAACGGCATCACCGGTCAGGACGGATTGGCTTGGGGCTATTGCACGGCTTGGGCTTGCGATATGGGGCTATAGCTTCGTCGATTGCCCATGATTCACACAACCTGGTAGTAGCCGGAGCAAATGATGCTGATATACTGGCGGCAGTAGAAGAAATTAAACGTTTACAAGGCGGCTTGGCTATTGCTGTGGAGGGTAAAATTATCGGTTCACTGGCATTACCTATTGCTGGGCTGATGTCCGATCAAGACCTGGAAGCAGTACACCGTGAACTGGAAGAATTGCTGGCACAGGCCCGCCAGCTGGGAGTACGGCCTGAATTTGACCCTTTTTTAACCCTGGCCTTTCTCAGCTTGCCTGTCATTCCTGACTTGAAGCTAACTGATCGTGGCCTGGTAGATGTAAAAACCATGACCATTGTACCGGTGTCGTGCTGATATAATTGTCATAGGAAATGCCCTAAAGCTTACTCATGTTGTTGAAACAGGAGTAAGCTTTATTTTTTTCCCAAATAAAAATACCGCCTATTTAGGCGGTCGGTTTGTTGAAAAGCTATTCCCAGGTCGTTCAGAAAGTTCCAGATGCTAGGAAGGCCGAGGAAGCGAGCGAAGACAGTACAGCGCGGGTACGGCTAGCGAGCTCCCGCAGGCCTGAATGCGAAGTTCTTGGCACTTTAGTACCTTAGAACTTCGGCTTACCCTGTACGGGTGCAACGCAGATGGGGCTTTATCAACGACCTGACCGCCTATTTAGGCGGTAATAAGCTACGAATATCTAGACAGCAGTTGAAATTGGTATCCAAATTCCTCAATTTCCTTACGGGAGAGAATGATTCCTTCGGCGGGGCGACTGTTGAGCTTGAATACCAGTGCCTGCTGTCCTGCTTCCTGATGAAAATTGATTCTATTTAAAGTGATTTCTGTTCCCAGAAGATCAGTAAGTATTTCTGCTGTAGCCTGGTGTCCCACTGCCGAAATAACCTCAGGAGCGGACTGAATAAGTTTTCTAGCGTCTTCTAATTTGATTGTTCGGCAGGAATATTCTCCTTCTGCTGTAATGATAGCACCATTCAGGATAGCGACGGGTTTGCTGTTTTCCATTAGTAGTTCTCCTTGTAAATTAGTTACTATACTCATGTTTATGAATTTTAGTTACTTTTTATTATTATAACATGGGATGTATAAAGAGGTAGGTAAGAGTTTGTTTAAAATTCGCTGTCATGACAAAAATAATACTAGGGAGTGAACCATGTGACTGACAAGCCTAATATCGATGGTCGTAACATCCGGGAAACTGAAGGGATTCCCGCAGATAACAAATAACTTCAGCATCGTAAGGGATACTAATAGTAGGTGAGGTGATAACGTGAGCCAGTATAATCATCCTGATGATACTCGTACGGACAAAAACTATAAGCCTGGTCCATATGGCGGTAAGAAGGAAGATGATCTCAGTAATCCCAAAGCGAATGATGCTTTCTCCGCGAATGATAAAGCATCCCCCAAAAACAAAGCATAAATAACGAAGCTCACACCAGTCTATGGTGTGGGCTTCGTTATTTGCCATAAAGGGACACAGGGCCAGGCCCTTGTTGTAAGGAAAAAAATTTCCTATAATTAAAATAAAACATGCCTAATAAGCAGCTTACTTTTGTGCAAACAGTAGGGATAAGGAGCTGGAGAATACATTGAATAGGAGTGAGTTTCATGAAATATACCAAAGCAATTGCTAAAAAAATGAGAGAGTTAGCCAGTCAAGCTTATGAGCGGGAATTGCGTAGGGAATTGGAAAAGAAGGAAGCCGCGCATGAACCTGTTACAATTATTGAAGAAGATCCCGTCTGATAAGCTTATACACTTGTTAGGCGGGTATTTTATTGCCTCATTGTTTCCGGCGATATTGGTCTATTAGCAACCATAATCACTGGAATAGGAAAAGAAGCATACGACTATAAAAGTAAAACTGGAACCCGAATGGAAAGATACTGCTTGCACTGTTGCAGGCGGCGTTATTTATTGTGCTAAAGTGGCGCTGTGGGGCCTGCTATGATTATCAGCAGTAATAGCGGTACAGTGAGTCGCTCGAAAACACTGCCGCAATACGCTACACATGTGAATCTCATAAATGATGGGCCGGATGAATTGACGATAACAGTAAGTGGACAGGTTGTAACGGTTCTTGGATTAGAACAATTTGAAGGCGATTTTTCACCGTTTATTTCCATTATTATAACTGCATCCGGCCCATGGCGTTACGTTATAGAAGCATCTGAAGCGCTAATCGGCGATGAGTCGGCTACTCCCAATGGGCAGCTAATTAAGAATATTAGAAGCCGGATTTCTGATAATGACGCTATTGCATTTCAAACCGCCGATATCTTGATCGACGGTTACGAACTCCAGCGTATGGGTCATTTTTCACGGCGATTCGGTCAGATTAAATCCGGCGTTGACATTTGAGCAATATAAGCAACAGAAGTTACAAGAATTACAAAAAGCAATACAGGAAGAATCGATAAATACAATTGAAGAGTAAACAGCAAGAGCCCAAGAGGCTCTATTTTAATGGAGGTGGGATGTTTTTGGGAGAAATAGCAGAAAGCGTATTCAAAGCGGCCAAAGGGGCCGCTCATTCTCTTATTGATGTGGCAGTGGCAAAAATATCTTTAGCCGGCATCCTGACTTTTTTCTTCAGCAGTCATGGAACTGCTCTAATGGCCTTTGTGGTACTGATCCTGATTGATTTGGCTACAAAATGGCTGGCCTTGTCCTACAAGTATTTGCTTGATCAGGGAGTGTGCCAGGAGCAGGCGGGCCTTTGGCAGTGCACCCGGAGCATGGGTAATGCTTTTAACCATAAATATATTACGTCAGAGATGATGAAAACCAAGTTTGCCGGGAAAATCACTTTGTATATGGTCTTAGTTGCAGCAGTTGTTCAAGTCGATGCAATGTCCGGCGGAGAAGGTGTTTTCTTAAAAGCGGCCTGGTATTATTTAGCGGCTACCGAAGCGGTCAGTATTATCGAGAATCTGCGCGATGCCGGCGTGCAGAGCCTGGAACCGCTGCTCATCTTTATCCGGTCGAAGCTAGGAGGGCTAAAATAATGACACCTGACGAATTTATTAGCTGGCTGGCTCCTGTTGCTCAACCCATCTGTAACCGCTACCGTCTATATGCCAGTGTTTGTATCGCCCAGGCCGCTATTGAAAGCGGCTGGGGCCAATATATTATCGGTGAATACAATATTTTTGGCAGAAAGGCTGTTGCCGGTGACTTATTTACTGAAGTAACTACTCAGGAGTATTATGATGATGAGTTGGTTACTATTGTAGATAAATTCAAATTGTATAACTCTCTGGAAGAAGCAATAGAAGACTGGTGCATACTGCTCACTGAGGAACCGGTGTATGTCAATAATGTGGATTATTCCTCAGTAGAAGCTTTTGTACAGACTATGGCGCCTGTTTATGCAACTAATCCCCATTATGCCGATGATATAGGGGTGACGATTGCGGCGAATGAGCTGGAACAATATGATAGCTAATTGGAGAACGATCGCTAGCTTCATTCTGGGCTGCATAGTGGGCGGAAGTATCCTATATTACTTCTTTCCCCGTATTGAAACTCAGGTGAGTTATGAGCAAATGCCGCCGATTGAGATTAAGGGCGAGACACAAACTCAAACAGAATATGTGATGGTACAACCTGAGCAGCCTGGCGAGGTAACCAGGTTAATCAACCGGGATAATAAGGTATATGTTGTTGTAAGCGGTCAAGAGTATGAACTCAAAAGTGCCAGTGAAGCCCAGGCAGTCACTTTAGGCGAAAACGGTACAGTACAAGTGACGCAGCAGGTGCAAGCAAAGGTAGACCTTTCGGAACTCTTTAATCAGCGGCTGCAGGCCGAACTTGATAAAGAACGGTTAAAATGGGCGCTGGAAAAAACGAAACTTGATAAGCCAAATGAACTGGAACTTGGTTGGTCAAACCACGGCAGTGAATTGCGATTTAAGCGGAATTTTACGAGTGCAATTACCGGTTATATTGACGGGACCACGAATGGTGAGCATTATGGAGCCGGTCTGGGCATTCGGTTTAAGTAAAAAGCGGGGTATAGGCCACTTGGCCTATACCCCGCTTTTTTTGCGTTTACAGGGACAGTCATAAATTCCTTTTATCAAACATACTAATCTTTTTAACAAAGCTGTGAGCCATATCTTCCAATTGCCGCATATAGTAGTAATGTGCCATAACGGTATCTGTTCGGCAGTTCTGCTATACATGGTAATGAGCCCAGTGTGATCACAGGTAACAATAAGACAACTGTTGGGAGCAAGTGAGCCGTTGCTTATATTAAAGAAGAGTTGGGGTTTACTGGTCGTATCACAAAATATTTCTTTTGCTGATGCAATCATTTCCACTATCCCCCAGCACATCTGTTGGTATATAATCATTATACACCAATATTTACCAAATATGAATAAAAATTACAAATAATTCCTGAAATATATTTACAAAATCGAGAAAGTAAGCTATAATTAATTCAACAAGTTTACAAGTAAATCCACAATATAGATACATAGCTTGTTTATGTCCTTGGTATATTAACATAGTTGAGGTGTTTCCCGTGAAAAATATTTTTCAGTATCCTATCGTTATGATTGCGGCAGTTTTAGCTATCTATAGCATTGGCCATTCTGTATTTTCCTTGTTGAACTAAAGCAACGTTTCCCCAGAGCCCGTTTGGGCTCTTATCTTTTGTACCAGGTGAAATTCGAACCCCCTTAGGGAAAGCCCTAAGGGGGTTTTTATCCTCCAGTCCGGCGAGGTAGTCAATCAGGTGCCAATGATAATGCGTTGAAAGACAAAAAAAGCACTGCTTTTTTGTGCTGGCAGTGCCTTTTTATTGTGTAATTTGTGATGTAGGCTTGCATTTCTATAAAGAGCCAAATTGGTAATTATTAATCAAAAGTGGTATTGTCTTCTCCAAAACCGAGCAGCAGGATGATGATGATAATAACAATGATAACCCAACTGCTATTGTTACCTCCGCAACCTCCAAATCTCATCACAATAACCTCCTTCATATCTGACTACTGTATCGTATGTATGACAGAGGTATTTTGGTGATTGTCCACAGAAATTTAGTAAGACGCTGCTCTTATGTAATGCCTGTTTTGGCGCACAAGCAATTTTCCTGTTAAAGATTTACCTAGTTGCAGGATAGAGATGGGGAGATGGCGAAATAATGATATCAGACCTATCTATTGGTACAGCTAAAGGGAGGAATACCAGGTGGATTTAGCGCAACTGCTGGAAAAAAAGAAAAAAGCAAACGAAAATAATAAACAAACATTTGCCAAAGCCGGCAAGACAAAAACAACGAATAATAAAATGCCCATGAGAAAAGCTGGACGAGGCAAGTAATCGTGGACTGGGTTCAAAATAATATGTCCGATATATTGTTTGTATGCATGGCTTTACTTTACTTTTTGGTACGAGAGGGAACAGGAGAGTTGACGCAGATTGCTCTTGATGGAATGGTTGTTCTTGTACTGGTAATGACTGTGGTCAGACACGCTAAAAAAAAGTAGTGAAGTTACCTTTGAAAAGAGTTGCATACAGCAACTCTTTTCTTTTATCTAATAAGTCAACTAAGGCATTATAGGCTATAAACCCACTCTACAGGCTGTCGTATTTGACTGCAGAACTTATATTATCCATGACTGATGAGCAGATCGTGGTAAAATAATATAACTTAGAGGAGGAGATGTTATGCCACAGAAACGCAATAAAATTACCATGCTTATCAGTAAATATTTTATGCTTTTTTTAGGTTCGATTCTTGCTGCGGTTGGAGTAGAAGAATTTCTGGTTCCCAATCAAATTATTGACGGCGGCATTGTGGGCATTTCTATTATGCTAAGTCATATAACCGGGATATCGCTCAGTGCCTTTTTAATTATCTTAAACTTGCCGTTTTTATATTTAGGCTATATGCAGATTGGTAAAAGCTTTACTATTGCTACCTTGTTTTCGGTAGTTTCTTTGTCCTATTGGGTATCGGTGCTTCATCCCGTGACACAAATGACAAACGACTTGTTTTTGGCTGCCGTATTTGGCGGCATTACAGTAGGCCTAGGGGTAGGCCTCATTATCCGGTATGGTGGATCTTTAGATGGGACAGAAATTGTAGCTATTATTCTTGATAAAAAAACAGGCTTTTCTGTCGGCGAAATCATCATGTTTATCAATCTGTTTATTCTGGGCAGCGCAGGCTTGGTGTTCAGTTGGGATAAGTCCATGTACTCCCTTGTTGCCTATTTTATTGCTTTTAAGGTAATTGATATTACGATTGAAGGGCTTGATGAATCGAAGGGAGTCATGATTGTTACGGACAACCCTGACGAAATAGCGGATGCCTTGATGGCACGCCTGGGACGGGGTGTGACTATCCTTCACGGTGAGGGCGGTTATACGAGAGAACCGAAGAAAGTATTGTACTCGGTTGTAACGCGCTTGGAAGTAGCAAAATTAAAAGCTATTATTTATGAAAAGGATGAAGGTGCATTCGTGACTATTCATGAAGTGCATGATGTTCTTGGTGGTAGAGTAAAAAAGAGAGCAATTCACTAGTCTGGTTAGTGAAGTTTATAGATTGGTGTATAAGAATGCCGCAAGTCAACCACATTAGATTTAAGTACATGGCGTGGGAGGTTCGTGAACGTTATGGATATTAAATCAGGGCTGGAAATAGTGCGGCTTCATAAAGAGTATAATGCCAAAATTAACGAGTTAGAGCAAGCAATTAATAAATTAAGTGGCTACGGTTACACGCAAGGCGTCTTGGAGGAAGAACTGCGAGTGCTAAAGGATGGCTTGCAAACACTGGAAGATACTCGATTTCGAATGTTAGACAGGGTGGTAATTGGACCATCTATGTTAGGCGGTACACATAAATAAATAATGGAAAATTGGTAAAAAACTCCACGCCGGTTGACTGGCCTGGAGTTTCTTTTATTTTGAAGGCAAGTGCAGGAATTACAACGGAAGGAAGAGAAGATAATGACACAGAAAACAATCGAATTGTAATTATATCCAAATGACTGGAGAGAAGTGCTATGTTCCGCTCCAATAAATGGCGGCAAAGTTCCTTTGCTGCCCTGCAAAGAGTTAGCCGGCGCTTGCAATCACGCATTGCCGAACTGGAAAAAGAAAACTCTGAGCTAAAAGAACGGGCAGTCGGCAGTTGTACAGATCCTTTGACCGGATTGTTCGATCGCCGGGTATTGCACGATGTATTGCAGCAAACACTTGAAACTGCCCAAAATTATCAGGGAATGGTAGCTGTTTTGTTATTGGATTTGGACCGTTTTAAATTAATTAATGAGACCTTAGGGCATAAAACGGGAGATCGTTTACTCGTTGCGGTGGCGCGGCGGCTGATCGAATGTATAGGCCAGCAGGATACGTTATGCCGTTTAGGCGGAGATGAATTCTTAGTGATTTTGCCTAACACGCAAAATATAGATGATGCTTCTGCGTTAGCTCGTATGATTGTAGATGAGCTGGCACAGCCCTATTGTATGGATGGGTTTGAACTTTTTGTAACTGCCAGTGTAGGGATCAGTGTATTTCCGTCAGATGGAGAAGATGCGGAAGTTCTGTTAAAGAATGCAGAGTCGGCAATGTATAGGGCCAAAGATCACGGTAAAAACAATTTTCAACTATATAATGAGACAATTAATGCAAATCTCATTTGGCGACTGGCAATGGAAAATCGACTGAGACGAGCGGTAGAAAATGAAGAGTTTTTTCTTGTGTATCAACCGCAAGTAGATGTGAAGACTGCTCAAATAGTCGGTATGGAAGCACTTGTCCGTTGGCATAACGGGGAAGACAGCATTGTTTCTCCGGCCGATTTTATTCCGTTGGCCGAGGAAACCGGATTAATTGTTCCCCTTGGCGAATGGGTGCTGCGAACAGCCTGTCAGCAAAATAAGGCATGGCAGCAGGCTGGATTTCCGTCGCTTAGAATTTCCGTCAATTTAAGTGCCCGCCAATTCCAGGAAGCTGACTTACTAGTCACCATCCGGTCGGTTTTGCAAGACACCGGATTAGCTGCATCCAGCCTTACCATTGAGCTAACCGAAAGTATCATTATGGCAAATCCTGCTCAAACCATTGCTATACTGAACGAGTTAAAGGCAATGGGGGTTCAGGTTTCAATAGATGACTTTGGTACCGGTTATTCATCACTTGCGTATTTAAAACGCTTTCCTATTGATACTTTAAAAATTGATAAGTCTTTTGTTAATGGAGTGACAGAAGATGCTGGTGATGCGGCAATTGTTACCGCTGTTGCGCAAATGGCTCATAGTCTGACACTCAAAGTAGTAGCAGAAGGGGTTGAACTGGCTGAGCAGTTAGCTTTTATCCAATCTTGCTGCTGTGATGTATACCAAGGATATTATTATAGTAAGCCCCTTACAACGAAGTCCTTTACAGAGCTATTGGAAAAAAACTTCCCCATCGGTACTTAAATGACATGATAAAGAGGAGTAGAATTAAGAATCAGTGCTAATTTCTAATTAGGCAGTAGCTGTTGTAGTATTGTACTGCTGCTGCCAGCAAGGTTGAAGTTGAATCCACTGGTGTTTTACAATGCACGCTTATCATCATAAGCCGGAGTATTGCTGCATGAACATAAACCTTTGCTGACAGGAGAGCGGATGTATGACAAAAAAGAAAATGGCAGTTGAAGAATTATTAGAAAAACGCACACATGAACTTGTACGCAGTGAAGCTCGTTTTTACAATATAATTGAAAATAATGCCGATGGTATTGTAGTAGTTGATCATACAGGAACAATCCAGTATTTAAATCCTGCTGCCGAATTTATTATGGGTAAAATACGGGAAGAACTGGTTGGTAAGCCCTTTGTCTATTCTGTTCGCCAAGACGGCGTAACGGAGGTGGACATGCTTCTCGCAGACGGACAGGTAAGAGTTGCTGAGCTGCGCGTTACTGAATCGGCGTGGGAAGGCGAAGATGCTCAATTAATCTCTATTCGGGATATTACAGAGAAAAAAATACTGGGCGAAAGAGTTCAGCAGCTCCTTTATTACGATTTGCTGACCGGGCTGCCTAATCAAAGCTTTTTTCTAAATCATCTTCGTCTGGCCATAGCGCAGGCACGGCATAAATCACAAATGGTGGCAGTACTTTATCTTCATCTTGACAGGCTGAAAAATATTAACGATACTTATGGTCACCATGTTGGTGATCAGTTGTTGCATACTGTAGCGGAAAGATTAAAAGAGAATCTGCGATCCCAGGATATCTTGGCCCGGGTCGGAGGAAATGAATTTGCCTTACTGCTGACAGAAACAAATGCCGATGATGTAGCTCAATTTGCCGAGCAGATATTGGATAAGCTGCGCCAGCCATGGATGGTGATTAATCATCACTTATACATCAGCGGCACGATTGGCAGTGCAATGTATCCGAATCATGGCGATGATGCGGAAAAACTACTAAAAAATGCCTATACAGCGATGCACCGGGCAGAGGAAAAAGGAACCCATACCTACCAATTCTATGCACCTGCTATGTATACCGATGCGCTGCATCGCCTGGAAACAGAAGCAAATCTACGCCGAGCTTTAGAAGAAAACGAATTTGTTTTACACTATCAGCCGCAAGTCAATATTTGTACCGGTAAAGTCATAGGTGTGGAAGCTTTGCTGCGTTGGAATCATCCCGAAAGGGGTCTGATCTATCCCAATGACTTTATCCCAATAGCGGAAGATACCGGTCTGATTGTGCCGATTGGTGAATGGACACTGCATACGGCCTGTCAGCAAAACAAGCTCTGGCAAGACCAAGGGATTCCTCCTGTGACGATGGCAGTTAATTTAAGTGCCAGGCAGTTTCAACAACCGACCTTAGTTGAAAATATCAAGAAAATCCTAAGTGAAACAGGGCTGGATCCTACTTGGCTTGAATTAGAAATTACGGAAAGTATTGCTATGCAAAATGTGGAATTTACCATCAAGACATTGCATGAATTGACTGAGATGGGCATTCGCTTTGCTCTTGACGATTTTGGTACAGGCTTCTGTTCGCTTGGCTATTTAAAATATTTCCCTGTATCAAAGCTGAAAATTGACAGATCCTTTACGCGGGATATTACGTCTGATCCTGATGCAGCAGCTATTGTAACAACAATTGCCTTTCTTGCGCAAAACCTGAAATTAAAAGTTGTTGCCGAAGGTGTTGAGCTTCAGGATCAGGTTTGCTTTTTGCAAAAACAACAGTGTATAGAGATGCAGGGCTATCTATTTGGCCGGCCCGTACCGCCAAGCGATATTAAGTGGCTGTAAAAAAACGTCTTCCTAGCCGCTGAGGCCGGGGAGACGTAAATTTGTTTCTACGTATTCGTGTCCTACATGATCAAGATTGATTCGTCCACTTGTCCAGTCAATCAGTTTTGTTTCTAATACACTTTCCTGTCCGGATGGGGCCAGGGTAATTACTGTTACCTGCTCGGCAAAAAGCTTATCAATAATTTGATAGTGCTGATTGCGTAAGTTATTTTCCACTGCACCTAGCAAGGCATAGTCAAAACAGGCAGAAATACGGGTATGCAGTTGGCATTCGACAATACCGGCTGCAGCTAGACCTGCAGTCGTACTCTTGCCGTAAGCCCGGACCAATCCGCCTGCACCCAGTTTTATTCCACCAAAATAACGGGTGATTACTACTGCAGTATTGCTTAAAGAAGATTTTTTTATTACTTCTAAAATAGGCCGTCCGGCAGTGCCGGAGGGCTCACCGTCATCATCGGCTTTTTGCTGATGATCATTATCTCCTGTTATATAAGCGGCACAGTTGTGGGTCGCATCCCAGTGCTGTTTTCGGATTTTCTCTATGAAAGAGAGCGCGCCCTCTTCTGTTTCCACCCGGTTTACATAGGCAATAAAGCGTGATTTATTAATCTCCAGTTCGGCTTGGCCGTAACCTTGAACAGTGCGATATACAGTCAACATTTTTTTGACACCTCAAATTTATGATACATTAACGGCAGTTCGAACACAATAGGAATAACAATATACGGAGGAGCGTGTTAGTAATGGCTGAATGGAAATGGATGGTAAGCTTTGCCGTCAATGAAGATGGTTCTTTTGCAGATTACCATGTTGAGCAAGTAGATTTAGCGCAATACCGACCTGAAACGGCGGAAAAATTACGAGTCCAGGAAGGGCGCGGTTTATTTACCAGCGCCGAAGAAGCTGAGGAATGGGCTAAAGCACAAACGGGCAGAAAGTCTTGCGGATGCAGCTGTGGCAAAAATACAGGTGGCAGCTGCGGCTGCCCGCATAAACAAGGATAAACAAAGGCTGTCCGTTCGTATGGACAGCCTTTGCCTCTTTATTGCCGGAAAAAGCGCTTTCTCACTTGTTCCAAATCGACAGTTTCCATATCGTCTACTGATAAGATCACCGCTTGCAGCTTATTATTGCGTAGAATATCGTAGACACCGGCCGCTTCCTTGAAGTTTACTTCGATCACTCCGGGTCTGGCTTCAAACCGGCTAATGACTGCACTGGAGTGATCACCGACAATCACATAATTACCTTCGGGATTATCTAATTTAGTCATATCAAAGGTCAGTTTGGTGGCGGTATTTTGTTTTACTACAATAACTAGCGGTTCAAATTCATAACCGAGACCCTTGAACAGCGCCGTTTGGCTGCTGCCGGTTATTTGCGCTTTTTTTATTAACCGGTTAGTAGGGACTTTACGCCAGTCATCGCCATAGATACTGGTAGAAGCTGCCTGGTTAACTGCTTTGGCTTCTACTGTCTGCAGGTTGTCAACTACCTTAATTACACCGCGCAGCATACCCATCCAGCAGCTGAAGTTAATATCCTTGTCTCCAGGCGTAAAATCAATAGTAGTTTCGCCGCGCTTCAGCTTTTGCTGCATTTTCATAGAAGGTACAATAATTTCATTGTTGCAGGAGGTTACTTGTTCTCCGGTGATAATCCATTTGACGGGTACTCCCTTTTGGACATAGAGAACATTTGGTATGTATCCGGCGCGAGTAGCCGACATGCGTAAAATTTGTACGCCTTCCTGTAAATCTGCTTTGGAATTGGCGGCAGAGGGGCTGCTTGACTGCGTCTGGGGCTGGGTATCAGCGACAAGTAGATTGACACCTGCCAGTGATAAGCCGCGATTAACCATCACCAGACCTAAAACAATAACAAGCATGCCGCTGAATTTTAAAATTTTAGTGGTGTAAGACTTGCTGATGAAACCGGTAAACAACCCGAAAAAAAGCATCAGTGGCATAGTTCCAAGAGAAAAAGCCAACATAGATAAAGCACCGGTAATAAAACTGCCTGTTCCTAAAGCGTAAAGCTGCATAGTCTGCAGTGGGCCACAGGGCATAAGCCCGTTGAGAAGCCCGACTACAAAGGGGCGATTGCTTTGTGGCAGGCGGTGCGGCCAGGGTAAGGAAAAGGAAAAACGGAAGTAAGACAAACCGGTCATGCCGAGACCCATAAAAATCATTAATATAGCAGCAATTAGTGTAATTCCTGCTTTTGCCGCGAGGGAAAGAGAAAATACCGAACCAATGGCACCGACTAAACCACCAAGCAAGGTGTATGCCAATAAACGGCCTGAATTATACAGAATGGATGGCTTTAAAGCAGCAAGTTTATTATTGCTGTCAGTAGAAATACTCTGGGAAAACATAATGCCGCCGCACATACCTATACAGTGGAGTGAAGTGAACAGACCAACTGCAAACAAAGCCGCGAAGGTTAAATTCTGCTTGAGTTCAGTGCCAATGTCAAAAGTGTCGCTAACATTACTTAATAAGATAATAGCAGCTACAATGAAAAATATACCGGCCAGCTTACCAGTACCGCTCTTTGCCGGATTAGTCCGGTAACCGGCATGGTTGATCGCTCTTTCCAAGGCAGTACGGTCAGTTAGATGAGAGTTGTATTTTACCTCCACCCAGCCACCGCTAAAGCTGGCTTTTGCCTCGCTGACGCCGCTTATGCGACGCAGCTCTTTTTCTACTCTGGTTTCACACGATTTGCAGTGCATGTCTTGAACGGCAATCCGGTCTTGTTTCGTAGACATACTATCACCTCTATCGATTACATTATCATAAAGAGAACAAGAGTGAAAGAGACGCTGATTCGAGTTTAGAAAAATTTAATATATCCATTTTGTGAGGATAAGAGTTGACAAAAATGCGTATATGCTATTACTATGATACTATACCCCAGTATAGAATAAGAAGGCGGTTCTTTTATGCTAAATGATAAAGAAAAACAAGAGCTAAGATTAAGACTCAGAAAAATTAGCGGTCAAATAAATGGGATTGATAAAATGATTGATGAAGGACGGTACTGCGTTGACGTACTGCAACAATTAACAGCCGCCAGGGCAGCGATGAACCAAGTATCATTAATTATTCTGGAAAGCCATACGAAAAGCTGTGTTGTCAATGCCATAAAAGAAGACCGGGCAGATGATGCTATTGGTGAGTTGATTGAGGTCGTCCGCAAATTTTCCAAGTAAAGGTGGGAGGAATATGAACAAGCAACAAACAACAACGCTAAAGGTAAGCGGTATGAGCTGCGCTGCCTGCGCAAGCCGCATCGAGAAATCTTTGGCGAAGCTGGAAGGGGTTGAAAGTGCGGCCGTTAATTTTGCTGCTGAGAAGGTCACGGTTGCTTATGACCCTGCTATAGTGTCTACTAGCGGAATAGTTGAGAAAATAGAGACGTTGGGTTTTGCGGCAATTACCGATAAGGCTGAATTAGCCATCACCGGCATGCATTGTGCCGCTTGCTCCGCACGGATTGAACGGGTAGTCGGCAAATTGCCGGGCGTTTTGCAGGCAACTGTAAATTTGGCTACCGAAAAAGCTGTTGTTAACTATAATGCAGCTGAAGTTTCGGTAAGCGAAATTAAGGCAGCGATTGAAAAGATCGGTTTTGGTGCTCACAATGTGGCAAACCGGGAGGAAAAGGATCAAGAGCAAAAGACCCGAGAGCATGATGTGAAACGGCAGCGTTTTTGGCTGATTTTTTCAGCGCTGTTATCCTTTCCTTTGTTGGCGGCAATGATTCTTCATTCTGCCAATATTACCGGTATGCTCAATCCTTATGTGGAACTGGCGTTAGCTACGCCTGTTCAATTTGGCGCAGGGTGGCAATTTTACCGGGGAGCTTTTCTGGCTTTGAAAAACGGCAGTTCCAATATGGATGTGCTAGTGGCTTTAGGTACTTCTGCTGCTTATTTCTACAGTGTGGCCAATTTGCTGCGCGGCGTTCATGAGTTGTACTTCGAAGCTTCAGCTATCCTGATAACCCTGATTATATTAGGCAAAATGCTGGAAGCTGTTGCTAAAGGGCGAACATCAGAAGCAATAAAAAAATTGATCGGCTTACAACCCAAAACAGCGAGAGTTGTTCGTAACCAGCAGGAAGTGGATATTCCGGTGGAAGAAGTCTTAGTGGGCGATATCATTGTTGTACGGCCTGGTGAAAAAATCCCTGTTGACGGGATTATTACGGAAGGAATGTCAGCAGTTGATGAATCCATGCTGACAGGAGAAAGCCTGCCGGTAGATAAAAAGGCTGACGACACTGTAATTGGCGCAACCATTAATAAATTTGGCACTTTTAAATTTGCTGCTACGAAAGTGGGACGGGATACCGCATTAGCACAAATTATCCGCATTGTTGAAGCAGCGCAAGGCTCAAAAGCGCCTATTCAACGCTTTGCCGATGTTGTATCCAGCTACTTCGTGCCGACGGTAGTTGCCATTGCCAGTGTAACTTTTTTAGCGTGGTACTTTATTGTAGATCCAGGTAATTTCTCGAGGGCGCTAATCAACTTTACGGCGGTAATGGTTATTGCCTGCCCTTGTGCGTTAGGGCTTGCCACTCCCACTTCCATCATGGTAGGAACGGGCAAAGGGGCGGAAAACGGCATTTTAATTAAAGGAGCCGAACATCTTGAAAATGCACATAAACTGACTGCTATTGTGCTTGATAAAACAGGCACAATTACCAAAGGCGAGCCGGAAGTAACCAATATCTTCTCTCTTGGCGGTATGACAGAATCAGAAATTTTGCAGCTTGCTCTGGCAACTGAGAAAAATTCTGAACATCCGCTGGGTCAGGCGGTAGTTAACTATGGTAAAAATAAAGGCATAGCGATAGAAGAGCCTGAACAATTTACCTCCATCCCCGGACATGGTGTGGAAGCCGCCGTAAAAGGACGTCAGATTTTAATCGGCACCCGCAAGCTAATGGCTGACCGCGCAATACCGTATCAGGATTATATAGAACGCATTAGTGAACTGGAAGAACAAGGCAAGACCGTTATGCTGACGGCGGTAGACGGTCAGTTAGCGGCGCTGCTGGCAGTTGCAGACACTGTTAAGGAGAACTCAGCCCAGGCAGTGGCTGATCTTAAGCAAATGGGTCTTGAAGTATGGATGATTACCGGCGACAATGAACGGACTGCCCGTTTTATCGCACAGCAGGTAGGAATTGACCATGTGTTGTCCGAAGTGCTGCCGGAGCACAAAGCGGATAAAGTGGCAGCACTTCAGCAAGAAGGCAAAATAGTTGCTATGGTAGGCGATGGCATCAATGATGCACCTGCGCTGGTTACTGCTGATGTAGGTTTTGCCATCGGAACGGGCACAGATATTGCTATCGAAGCCGCTGATATTACGTTAATGCGGGGAGACCTTAACGGCATTGTGTCTGCAATTCGGCTTAGCCGTAAGACCATGGCTAACATTAAGCAGAACTTGTTTTGGGCGTTAATTTATAATACCTTAGGAATACCAATTGCAGCAGCGGGATTTCTCTCACCGGTGTTGGCAGGAGCGGCTATGGCCTTTAGCTCTGTCTCGGTGGTAACCAATGCCTTAAGACTCAAGCGCATACAAATTTAATCAAGGTACTATTTTTAAGACTGGCGCCATACACATGAAAGTGTATTTTTTCTTAAGGAGATGGCGCAGTGAAATTGTTTGTTCTCAGCATCATTTGGATGATATGCTTTATACATTCGGTGGCTGCCGCAGCTATTGTGGATCAAATTACGGTTAATGAGAAAATAGTCGCTTTGACTATCGAAAATGCGCAAGATCCCGATTCAGTCGCCCAAGCCCTTCGTTTGTTGCAAGAGCAAGGGGTTAGGGCGACATTCTTTGTGCCGGCGAAGGCTGTGGCAGGCAATGAGACGTTGCTCAGAACCTTGATTTCTCAAGGACATGATCTTGGTAATTACGGTATGGAGCCTCAATATTGGGGTGATACGCCCAGTGCCGTTATCAAACAGCAATTAGTTAGCGCCGGAGACATTATTGAGAAACTAGGCGGTAAAACACAGCTTATTAAACCTGCCTTTGGATATTATGAAGAAAACTTTCTGCAGGCTGTTACTGCTTATCGTCCGTCAGCAACTGTCATACGGGGAATTGATACAGACGACTGGATGCTTACTACCCCGCAGGCAGTAGTTCAGCAGGTGCTGAGTCTTGCCGGTAACGGAGCTATTATTAATGTAAATATGCAGGCAAAGGCAGCGGTAGCCGCATTGCCCTCTATTATCAGCGCAATGAAAGGTGCCGGCTATCAGTTTGTTACCATAACCGAATTGCAGGGGAAAGTAAAGAAACCGGAAGAACAGGAGCCAGTGCCTTATCGGGTGCTGTATTCTCGCCCGCTCCCATTGCCGTCAGTAGCCCTTACCTTTGATGACGGCGGGAATGATAAGCAGGTTAATGCATTACTTGCCGTATTAAAAGAAAACAATATTAAAAGCACGTTTTT
>Ga0366810_1046_pt1 | contig 17458 bp, 19 predicted proteins | sample TotcelN113001M15_FD_207027 | JGI IMG/M metagenome (GOLD analysis project Ga0366810, IMG submission 207027) | Enriched cells from coal bed in the Powder River Basin, Montana, United States - Total cells N11 rep3 HSBNCT.N11.300.1.M15 ...
CAGACTGCGAAAGTATTGTCTATGCTGAAGTTGATGTAAGTGTGGTGGAACAGGTGAGGAAGGGGATGTCAGTATGGCAAGACCGCCGGCCGGAGTTGTACCGGTGAGCGTCAGCGGTGCAACAAGGGTGGTAGGGCTGCTGGGGTGGCCGGTGGAGCATTCTATGTCACCGGCTATGCACAATGCCGCCTTTGCGAATGCAGGATTGGACTATACTTATGTTCCCTTCCCTGTTTCTCCGGAGAATTTGCCTCAGGCTGTGGCAGCTATTCGCGCGTTGGGACTGGCCGGCGCCAATGTTACCATTCCTCATAAAGTAGCAGTCATGCAATATTTAGATGATATCGATGAGGGTGCCCGTAAGATTGGCGCGGTTAATACCATTGTCAACAATCAGGGGCGGCTTGTTGGTTACAATACGGATGGTCAGGGCTTCATCCAGTCCCTAGTTGAGCAAGGTGTAAGGGTAACTGACAGCAAGGTAGTATTGTTAGGGGCTGGGGGAGCTGCCCGTGCAGTAGTTGATGCTTTGCTGTCTGCCAGAGCAGCTTTTGTAACCATTGCTGCCCGCTCTGGGGACAAGGCGCGCGATTTAGCCGGTAACTACTCAGGGGCAGATGTCAGCGGTATAGACTGGCAGCATGACAGGCTAAGCCGCCAGCTGACAGAATGTGATATTTTGATCAATGCCACTCCTTTGGGAATGAGTCCGGAGGTTGACCTGATGCCGCCTGTCAACTGGTCTGCTCTTTGTTCTAAGTCAGTTGTTTGTGATTTGATTTATAATCCCCTCATTACCCGTTTCTTACAGCAGGCACAAGCGCGGGGACATCAGATTGTAACGGGGGAAGGCATGTTAGCCGGGCAGGGAGCATTAGCATTTCAGCTATGGACAAAACGCCGGGCACCTTATGAAGTAATGGCTGCTAGTTTATTAGATCAGCTAAAGGCATAATTGTTAAATTTTTGTAAATTCTTGCTGGTAAAGCAGGATTTTTTTTTTGCTAATGCGAATATAACCACAAAGTATTAATTACATAACTGGGGCGATGATATCCTTGGCGTTACGTGGGCACTTAGTCGGGATTGAGCGAGTAGTGCAACCGACCAACCCTGTGTGTTACGCATGTTGGTTGGTTGTTTTTTATTTGCTTGTAAGGTGGTTATGATGATAAAAACGCGCAAACGCTTAGGTGATTTGCTGATAGAAGCAGGTTTACTTACTCCGGAACAATTGGAAAAAGCACTTAGTGTACAGAAGAAAACAGGTGAGCGCTTGGGCCGGGTGCTTAGTCACCTGGGATATATAACGGAAGAAAGTATGATTGAGGTACTGGAATTTCAGCTCGGTGTTCCTCATGTGGACTTAGCAAACCTGGCGATTAACCGGGAGGTTGCTGCCACAATTCCTGTGTCGCTGGCAGAACGGTACCAGGTGATTCCCATTAAAAAACAAGGCAAGGAAATAACTCTTGCCATGGTTGACCCGACCAATTTCTTTGCCATGGATGATGTGCGCATGATTACCGGTTGTGAAGTACAGCCGGTAATTGCTGCCGAGCGGGAGATAATGCGGGCAATCGATCAAACCTATGGAGTGAAAGAACTCGGGGAAGCGCAAATCATAGCAAATCGTCAGTCCGGCAGTAGTATGCTGCAGCGGAAAGGTACAACGCTTGCTGCCGGGAGCGAAAAAGCGCTCCTCACCCATTAAATTGAAGAGATGAATTTTTTGATAGTCGCCAATAATATCACCGGCAGCATTAATAACAAAAGCGCCGTTATAGATTCGCTCCCCCTGCAGGTAAGGCAGTGATCCGGTAATAATCGTTACTTGTGATTGTCTGGCAATTGCCTGCAAAGCAGTAAGAGTCGGTCCGCTCTGGTCTTCTGCCCATTGCTTAACATCCTTTAGGGCATAACCAATAGTCCAAATCTCTGGCAAAACAAGTACATCAGCCTTTTGGGCCGCTTCCTCAGCCATAGCCAAACCATGAGCGCGATTGCCAGTACCATCACCGGCAACTACCTGCATTTGAATAAGGGCAATCTTCATTTCATCAACCCCTTTTCTTTTAGAATACGAATAACAATATTCTCAAGTTTCCGGTGTACCCGGGTGCCAATAAATTCATGTGTAGTTAAGGGCTTCACCCAAATGGTATACATACCCATCCGGTTGCCGCCTAGGACATCGGTAAATAACTGATCTCCGATAACGGCGGCATCGGCAGCCTGCAGTCCCATGGCCGCCAGAGCCTGATGAAAGCCCCGCTTAGCCGGTTTATAGGCACGGGAAACAAAGGGTAAATTAAAACGATCAGCAATTAGCTTGACTCGTTTATTCCAATTATTCGAGACAATTGCCACCTTAAAATCCTGCACAACCAAGTCATGGAGCCAGCTCGTTATTTTCGGACACATATCGGCGCTGTCCCATGGAATAATGGTATTATCCAGATCAAAAATGATACCCTTGATGCCTTGCTGGCGCAGCTCTTCAAGATCAATATCAAATAAAGAGGTTACACATAGACGGGGATTAAACAACGTGTACAAGGCTGACACCTCCAGGTAATCCTTGGAGAAAATTATAGCATGAAGTACAGAAAAACACAAAAAGACTACCGGTGTTGGCAGTCTTTTAGGCGAGAGACGCTTAAGCAATTTACTGATTGCACGCTTTCAGTTTTGAGTCCCCAATAGCAAAAACAAAGAGTATTCGTCTGCCTGCTTAATTCCTACTATGCTATTTACTCCAACTACCAATAGCAACCCCCGGACTAGCACCAGAACCTCCAGAGCTACCTCCAGTAACAAGATTAATGGCAGTAGTGTTATGCAAGATTGTGGGTGAACCGCTTATACTTAACGATCCGTTCGTATACATGCCTCCAATAGTCGGGCTACCACTAATTTTTGTTTGGCCTGACGCTGAAATAAACAAGGTATTGGGTGCATATACGTTGTTGTTTATATCAAATGGTCCTGTCGTCGTTACTTGCGATGCGGCCCCACCAATTACGACATCATTAGTAAATGTGGACCCACTTGCGTAAATATAAGCAATAGCATTTGAATAAGCACTACTCTTATTTACAGAACTACTATTTGCAAAATTAACATTGCTCTGTGCCTGCATAGTCACAGTCCCGCCATTTACATAGCAACTCTGGCTAAGCGATATGGATTTTTGCAACGAGTACATTTTTAATTCCCCGCTAGTTGCAGCTTGAATATAATTGTTGTTGTCGGTTAAATTTATGTCTTGGTTCGCAATTATAGTTACATTGCCGTTATCACTCTTTATATATGATCCCCCCGACAAGCTGAGGCTACCGGATATATAGATGTCAATATTGCCTGTGGCTTTGATAAAACTACCGTTACTTAAATTTGCACTTCCATTTATATATAGCTTTAGATTTCCATTACTCGCAGTAATTGTTCCATTAGAATAAGAACCTTTCTTTGTTAAATGTAAACCATTCGTAACATTTATTGTAGTATCTGAGGCTGATGCGATTAAATTACCGCCAAAATCCGAAAGAGCAGTACTGTAATAGACTGATTGATTTATAGTGCCGGGTCCAGTAACTGTAGCGGCACCATTCGGTATTGAGGTAGGTATTGCAGGCATAATAGGCATAGCAGGTATTATAACAGGCAAGCTTCCAATATCAGGGTCAATAACATACATAGAATTAGTTAACCAATCATGCCACCCTGTGGGGATACTCTTGACATAAAGTTTTCCCTTAAGAAAGTTATATCCACTTTCTATTTTCACATTACTGCCACCAGCTAATCCCATATCTCCTTGTATATTAGGGCCATTACCGCCCCAAATGTAAGTGTCATTTTGCGAATATAACGCGTATTTACTAAAAACACTGTCACTTGTACCAGCAGTCACAGTAACTACCACAGAAACTGTTCTTGTTGTGCCGTTAACGCGTCCCGTTGATGTTATAGTGTATGTTCCACCTGCAGCTGGGGCAGCTGGAACAACCTGCGTACCACTTAATACCGTTCTAACATGATACTGCTTACTTCCGTCATTAGCTAAATTTATCCAGTTTTCAGCACCTACAGTTTGATCAAGCCATGTCCAACTTTGCGTAGCTTGATGAAACATACTAATCGCTCGTTTTGCCCCTGCCTCAGCTGCGAATTGTGCTTCTATGGCATCGCTGTTCATCTTAGAAAACCGCAGATCGCCATTAACGAGTGTACTGGCTGCTCCGGCCAAAATAGTTAAAAACAGCATTGTTACAACGGCCATTATTGCCGCAGAGCCCTTTTGATTTTTAAACATAAATGCACCTCATATGGATAAGTTTGCCGCAAAGACAACAGTATCAATAACAAAGTTGCCGGAAGAATTATTGTCAGGGCTGCGCAATGTAGCAGTTACTCTGATGATGCGTAGATTACCAGCATCCTCTCTTGCAAAAGAAATTGAATTTATTATATTCGCCGTAACGGCTGTTGTATTTTTCATCAACCGGCTATTCTCTACTTTTATGGTGAAACTATCTACCGTTATTCCATCGTCTCTAATTATAGTATATGTTATATTTCCTGCATTCACTATAGTCAACGTATTGGCACGCCTCAAATCATCAAGCACAGTATTAATCGCAGCACGTGCCTGTTGAGCCTCATACACTCTTTTTTGGCTATATTGATACGACTTTATTGAAGTGCTCATTATGCCCAAAACTCCTGCCATAATGATCGTCATGATCATCATACCAACCGCAAGTTCAACTAGCGTAAATCCCTTTTGATTATTTAATAACTTTGTCATTATCTTGCTCCATAATAATAGTACGTTATAATTTGCAATTGTCTCTCCCCTGTCGGCTCATTCCATGTCACTGTAGCTCTTACAGGGATAGTATCTATAGTATCGGCCGGCAAAGCGGGCACTTCTGCTATAGGGACAACATTAGTTCTCACGGTAAATAACGTGCCATGATTAGGGTCAGCAACTGAACGTGAAGGTCTTGCCCAAACAGGACTGTTAATATCGTGTCTTTGCCCGTCATTCGCCTTAAGAATAGACAATTCTTCATTAGCGATATAAGCGGCCTTAGTTAGGTTATCCGTTGCAACGGTGCCTTTTGTGGTTTGTATAAATACAGCCGCAAGAGCCAGCAATGCTATGCTAAGCACAACCATGCCAATCAAGGAGTCAACGAGTATAAAGCCCCTTTGGTTATTGTACATTAATTTATCCTTCTTTCGTTTTGTTGTCGATGATGAGGGCTATACACTTCTTTGAGGCGGGTCTCGTTAAGCACTGAGAAAAAAGCCGTAAGAAATAAAGCGTCTGATTTTACCAGAGAGATAGAAAACTATAATTTTAGCTTCATTTCTGCATCTTAAGAATAAACTCCTTCAGACAGTAAGCTATAATAAAAACATGGATATTCCTTTCAATAGCAAAGTGTAAAAAAGCACAGAAAATACAAAAAGACTGTCAGTTGACAGTCTTCCATTAACGGGGTCAGGAAACGACTCCTGACTCATTTTGCTCACTACATCCGCTTTTATCAAAGGTCAGAAAAAGGGGACAGGCCCCTTTTAATTTTATGTAATACATTGGGAATATTAATATTGGCAATCCTTAGGTGCAAGGCTTTTGCCTAACTTACTAATTGCTCTCTTTTCAATTCTCGACACGTATGATCTCGATATTCCGAGCATGCGGGCAATATCGCGCTGTGTTTTGCGGCTGCCGTCGGGCATGCCGAAACGCATTTCCAGCACCCACCGTTCGCGGCCACTGAGCCGGTGTATTTCTTTGGTCAAACGTTCCTGTTCGCACTGATTTTCCACTGCCTCGGCCACTACGTCAGGAGCAGTACCGAGTACATCAATCAGCGTAATCTCATTGCCCTCTTTGTCAACTCCGATCGGGTCATACAGGCTGACTTCCGACCGGGTGCGCCGGGTACTGCGCAAATGCATCAGAATTTCATTTTCAATGCAGCGGGCCGCATAGGTGGCAAGGCGAATCTTTTTCGTTTGATCAAAGGTGTTAATGGCTTTGATTAACCCAATAGTACCTATAGAGATTAGATCATCAACGTCTTCACCGGTATTATCGAACTTCTTGACAATATGAGCCACGAGTCGCAGGTTGCGTTCAATGAGCACATTGCGTGCCTTCTCTTCACCATTTTTCAACCTTTCCAGGTGCTGCTGCTCTTCTTTTTCCGACAGAGGTAAAGGAAAAGTGTTGTTGGTGATATACGAGACCAGTAATGCAACACCTTTGATAATAGAAGTTGCCAAAACAGCAAAAAATGACACCAAGCTGTTCACCTCCAGTGAGTCTGTGCTTCATTGTATGGAGGGGATTAGCTGTTCGTGCCTGTCACTAGTAATAAAGTTGAGTGGATTTTCCTGGAAAGTTTCTGTTATAATTTCCACAGGACGGTGATTGTATGGATCAATATATCGGTGACATGGGTGTTATTTTTGCTGCGGTATTAGTAACTCTTTATGTGCTTTGGGATCGGTTGTTTCAAGAATAGTCAGCGAATAGCCGTTACCGGCTGACTGACTGTGTTAAGCGCACCTTGCAGGGCACTGCCAATTACCTTGCTTAATTTCATTACGGTGGCTAAAGGAGTGCTTTGCAAATCAAGGTAGCCAATTTTCCCCCCTGCATTCACTACTCCAATAATAGAAATATGACCGACACAGGGCAGGCGGTTACCTACGGCAATGCCTGCCTCCAGTCCGCCCTCCCACACTTCGATATTACCAATTTCATTTGTTTTACCAAGGCAGGCATCTACAGCAATAATTAAGGGATGATGATATTGGCGGGTAATCATATGAATGGTTTCTACCAAGTTACCGGCATGGATAGGATGATCCAAACTTCCATAGACAAGGCAATCGGTATTTTCAAGTAAATGAGATCCGATGAGCGGGCCCAGAGCATCTCCGGTGTAACGGTCAGAGCCGATACACAGCACCACCAGAGGACGTATCCGGTATCCTTCCTGACTCTCGAGCAGCGTCAAGAGATAATTTTGCACCTTATCGCAAGCACTAGTATCATAGAGGTTAGTTGTCAGTTTATTGCCTGTTATTTTCCCCATTATACCTCTCCTCTGCAATGGTCTTACTAAATCTATGCAAACAGGAGAATAAATATTTGCATAAATAGCAACATCAAAGAGATATAACCATTTGTTTATACCCCAACTGTGATCTGCTATAGAGTTGCTGCCTATTGTCTGCCTTTTAACGAAAAAAGCATGTTATAATTTAACTAAAATGATCGATGGAGGCCTCCACTAACATGCAGCTCGGACAATTTGATTTATTTTGCCAGGTCGCCAGGGTAAAAAGTTTTTCTAAAGCAGCAAAGTTACTTCATATATCCCAGCCGGCCATTAGTGCCCAAATTCACTCTATGGAAGAGTTTTATCACATTAAACTGTTTGAACGTACTCCCCATGGTGTTACACTTACTCCCGGCGGGGCAATTCTCTTTGAGTCAGCAAAAAAAATACTAGAGCTTCACGAAGAACTTGAACGTACCTTATCGGGCTTTACGGAAGAAAAGAATCAAAAACTAATCATCGGCGCCACATCTACCGTTGGCAGCCATGCTCTGGCTTGCGGGATCTGGACTTTTAAAGATAAGTACCCCGATTTGCAAGTTCATGTTGAGATCGGCAATCCCCAGGAAATCATCACTAAAGTTACTGAGAAATCCATTGACTTGGCTCTTTTCGAATGTCCTGTACAAGCAAATAAAGGTCTCACCCGCAAAGTGCTGTTTACTGACCAATTAATAGCGATTGTTCCCAATGCGGAATACTGGTCAGCTAAGACCAGTGTTTCCATCGAGGAGCTGATAAAAAATCATCTGCTTTTGCGGGAAACAGGCTCGGAACTGCATTGGATTTTAGATTACGCTTTACAACCGCTGGGCCTAACCTTTACCGATCTGAAGCCAAACACATCCATTAGCGATTCTAATGCCATCAAAGCGGCTGTTGAGCGGGGACATGGTGTATCAATAGGCCTGCGCCTTACCATAGAAAAAGAATTACGTCTTGGAACCATTTTGGCCTTACCGATAGAGGGTGCTAAACAAGTGATCGAATACAGCTTAGTCTATCGCGAATCTGATTTATCTGCTGTAGCCAAACGCTTTGTTCGTTTCCTGACTTCGCTGGGTGAACTCGATATGAGCTAAATTTCATATGCAAAATAAAGCAGTCTTCGCAATAATATACGAAGACTGCTTTATTTTTGTACTTCTACCTCGTTAGTTAATCAAGGGCAGTTCCTGGTACTCAGGCTGTTTTGTTGCTTCTGCAAGAGCCTTAATAACAAATTCGATATGCTCTTTTACATCAATGCCCATATCTTCAGCACTTGCGAGCAGCGTTTCCCGGTTTACAGCACGGGCGAAAGCTTTGTCTTTCATTTTTTTAACAACTGATTTTACTTCCAGATTATCCAGACTTTTATCCGGCCGTACTAAGGCACAGGCAATAACAAAACCGGTCATTTCGTCAACGGCAAGCAACGTTTTTTGCAGCATTGTCCGTTCCACTGGCCAGTCGCGGGCATGGGACTGGACATCGGTAATAAACTGACCATCATAACCATGAGTACCGAGTATTTCGCGGGCATGCTCAGGATGATCCTCCGGAAATTTTTCAAAATCAACATCATGAAGCAGCCCCACTGTCCCCCAATATTCTACATCACCATCGAATTTTGCAGCATATGCTCTCATGGCAATTTCCACTGCCAAACAATGTTTTAACAATACCTCACTGGTTACATGCTGACGCAGTACTTGCCACACATCTTTTCTGGTAACGTTGTTCATTTAGCACTCCCCTTTGGCTTTATTTCTGCCAGTTCAGCCACATTTGTACCGCAGCTGCCATGGCTTGCTCATCTTATTGGGCTTGCTGCACCATTTGGGCATACCGCCCGTCTTGTAAAACTAACTCTTCATGAGTACCGTATTCTACAATATGTCCGTCTGCCAGATAAACGACTTTATCAGACTGGGCAAGTGTTGACAGACGATGGGTAATCATAAAAGTTGTCCGTCCGGCGCTTACTTGGCGAATGGCATTCAGCACCAGTTTTTCCGAATGACTGTCCAGTGCTGCCGTAGGCTCGTCAAGTAATAGCAGCGGTGGATTGGATAGTATCGCCCGGGCAATTGCAATACGCTGCCTTTGTCCGCCTGACAATAAATTGCCCAGTTCTCCAACCGATGACAAATATTGCTGTGGTAATTCCATAATAAAATCATGGGCATTTGTCAGGCGAGCTGCTTGTTCTACTTCTTCCTGCGACGCCTCCGGTTTGCCATAACGAATGTTATCCAGAATAGTCATGTTAAAGAGAATGGGATCTTGTTGTATAAAGCCAAACTGTTTGCGTAAGTTTGCCGTTTTTAGTGATTTTATATCAACGCCATCCAAGTAAATAGCACCTTTATCAGGATCATAAAAGCGAAGTAACAGATTGGCAAAGGAAGATTTCCCTGCACCGCTGGGTCCGACGATCGCCACTACTTCACCGGGGTTTGCAGTAAGTGTTATATTGTTCAAGATTCCCGTTTCAGGAACATAACTAAAAGAAACATTACGGAAGTCAATTCTGCCGGTAACCTGAGTCAGCTCCTGCCAGCCTTCCGGCACCTGATGAGGATAACAGTCAAGCCTTGCGATACGCTGCCAGGCAACAACACCCATTTTAAGTTTAGTAGCGGCCTCACTGATTTTGCGCACCGGCGTTGGTAAATTAATGATATAAACGAGAAAAGCGAACATGCCGCCAATCGTTAAATCCCCGTTAATTACTTCCTTGCCACCATACCAAATAATAACGGTAAGTCCAATAGCGGCAAGGAACTCCACCAGCGGTATTAAAAAAGCACTTAGGCGCTGTACTTTTAATAAATCTCCTGCTGCTTGCTGAATATTGATTCTAAATTTCCGGTACTCATAATCTTCCCTGGTATAGCTTTGAACAACAGTAATAGAAGTAAGATATTCCTGTAAACTGGCAGTTACCCGCGATAACGCCTCTTCCACTAATTGGCCAAGGGAAGCAATTTTTTTATTGAAATAGCCAATAGAAGCGACAATAAAAGGTACTGTAGCAAAGGTGACTAAAGCCAATTCCCAATCAAAATAAATCATAAGCGTCATAATAGCAGTTAAATTCAAAGCTTCCACCAGCATATCAGGTACACCGAAGGAAAAGGCCTGCTGCAATAACCAGAGATCATTTGTAAACAATGAAATTGTTTCACCGGTAGAAGTATTTACAAAAAAAGCAAAATCCTGGTGCTGCAGTTTGGCAAACATTTCCTGCCTTAGCTTGGCAACCATTTGATTGCCCGCTTTGGCGATAGTATAGCCGTAGACGTAATAAAAAGCGCCGCGCACAAGATAAAGAGCTACAATACCTGCAATAATGAAATGCAGAGAAGCCAAATCACGTGTAACTAAGGCACCATCAATTAAATATTTAATTACAACAGGAGCAGCTAAGCCAGCCAAACTGGCAATGATAAAACAACCGACTGCAGCCGTCACCATGGGCCAATAAGGGCGAATAAAGCTGTTCCAATATAATGTAAGCATGACGGCCTCCGGTAAAAAAACTGAGTAGACAATAAAAAATGGGAAGGCCGGTTACGCCTTCCCTAATTTGCTATAACACCCGGCGGGCTCCGATATACCGGGCTCCCCAGTAACCGCTTTCCATGCGGTCAATTGCTATACCGCGACTGGAAGTAGCACTGATAAATTGCCCGTTGCCGAGATAAATTCCGCTATGCGAAGCACCCGGCGCATATGTAGAGAAGAAAACCAAATCCCCCGGCTGTAAGCGGTTATACGATACCGATTGTCCGACATTGAACTGTTCATCAGCTGCACGCGGCAGTTGTATTCCATTATTTGCAAATACAAAACGCGTAAACCCGGAACAATCAAATCCATTCGGCGTAGTACCGCCAAATACATACGGAACGCCTACATACCGATTAGCGGTCTGAAGAAGGCGTCTAACCGCGGTTGCCGAAGAGTCGCGGCTCACGGGGATATCGCGGCCCATAAGCAACCTGAATGTTTGAGCTCCGACTACTCCGTCGTCAGTCAAGCCATGATCTCTTTGAAAGGCTTGCACTGCAGTAGTCGTCTGTTCGCCAAAGTCACCATCGGCGCTCACTTGGTAGCCAAGCGAACTCAATTTAGACTGTATCATGGCGATGTCTTGTCCTTCATCGCCCTGCACAAAGGCAGAAGCTGAGGCAAGAGATGATGCTCCAAAGAGCATCAAAAAGCAAACCGTCGTCCTGAGAAACTTAAGCAACTGTCTGTGCTCCTCTCGACAGCCTCCGAGGTTAGCTGACGGGTTAGGGTTGTAGGCCCCCCACCTGCAAAAAGCAAGTTTCACCCCTATGGTTGGTTCCCCCGTACCTGAGCTGGATTCGGCTTTTCTCTGCTCGTCTTTATCCATTCGTCATCAAGTTGCAAATTCCTGCCACTTCAGACAATCTTTCTTACAGAAACTAGGAGGGGTTATCCGGTCTGTCTTTGCTGCCCTGCTGCCGCATGTCGGCGCGTAACCAATATAACGGCCGCTGCTTAACTTCTTCAAAGATACGGCCCACATATTCGCCAATAATTCCCAGACCGGCCAGTTGTAATCCGCCAAGCATCAAAATACTGGCTGTAATCGTTGCCCAGCCGGGAACAGCTTCCTCAGTAAAAATTTTAATATAAAGCACGTGGAGTGTGAGGATAAAGCTTCCCAGCGCACACAATACTCCAATGTAAAAAGCAATGCGCAAAGGCAGTTTAGAATACGCCGTGATACCATCCAAGGCAAAGTGCAGCATGCACTTCAGCGAGAATTTCGACGAACCTGCATAACGGGGAGGAGCAGTAAATTCAATGAATATCTGCCTGTAGCCGATAGCGCTGATCATTCCCCGGATAAAGCGGGCCCGTTCCCTGAAGCGGCGAAAACTTTCGACAACCTTCTTGTCAAGCAGTCTGAAATCCGAACCACCTTCATTGATACGCACGTTAGACACACTATTAATTAATTTATAGTATAAACGGGAAGTCAGACTTTTAAACAGCGAAACCCCTTCGGTACAGGTACGGATGGTTTGTACGACTTCGTTTCCTTCCTCCCACTTTTCGATTAATAAAGGCAGCATAGAAGGCGGATGCTGCATGTCACCATCCATCGTGACTACGGCATCACCGTCAGCATGATCCAGCCCGCAGGTAAGCGCTGTCTGGTGGCCGAAGTTGCGAGCCAGAATTAAAGCCCGCACCCGGCTATCGTGACTTGATAAACGGTCAAGAATCAAGGGAGTAGCATCCTTTGACCCATCATCCACAAAAATGACTTCAAAATCATAACTCAGCGGCTCCATGTACTTACAAACTTCTATATAAAAAGCATTAATATTTTCTTCTTCGTTAAAAACCGGTACTACAATTGAAATCAACACAAATTACAGCTCCCTTCATGCTTATCTATTATTGCACTACTCGACAATTGTTTCAATAAAAAATAAACATGACTATCTAGCTACTTTATTATATGGAGTTTTAAGCAACAAATGCCTACGATTAAAAACCGGCTGAAGTCCAAGCCTCTGCTCACACTCTAGCCGGTTTTACCGCAATTATTTCACAAGATCAGGACGCAATACCCGTGCTCCGTGAAGATAAACATGATGAATATCCTTTTGCGGTTTATCCGTATTCAATAAAATCAGGACACGGATGCACATTAAGGGACCAAAGTCGGTATCCATTTCCTGGGCCCCAAATAAAGGGACTTCCTCCCAGCCAATTTCCCGGGCAGCAGCAGCCGGAAAAGCAGCTGTGATATCGGGAGTGGCACTAAATATGGCAGCACCAATATCTTCGAGCTGTATCTTATTTTTTTCCACCAGTTTCGTTAACAATTCAGCTGTCTGTTCGACAATTGAGGTGCGATTATTGGCTTTAACTGTAGTGGCTCCCCGTATACCTCGCAGCAAAATAACACCTTCTCTTCTTTTGAATATGTTATTATTCGCTGCCAAATAAAAATAATCCTACCGATTTCTCATACTCTTAGGGTTTGTTGCACCGGCACGAACTGCAAACATGGCACTTCCACCAGCCGCAGACAGAGCAAACAGCATTTTTTTCATTCAATTCCACGTATTTTCCCTCTTGGTAATCTTTCCAGCAAAAAGCACTGCCCCGCCCTTTGTAGAGGGCAACAGCCTGTGCATCGACCCACAGCGGCTGGGCAAACACGGTAATCAACAGCTCATAATGTCCGGTCTCTTCATTGTAGCGGCATTTTTCAACAGGAAATTTCTCAACTAACTCTGCAAAAGTAATACAAACAAATAAATTTCGAATATTCATCACCTCTCACCTCCGTTAAAAGCTATGAGGGGTGGTAAATATTTATGAAAAAACCACCGCGCTGCGGTGGTTTGCTTACTAGCTTACAGTACTTACTTTAATCGGTTTTGCAATTTTTGCACTGCTTGCACAATATCTTCGGGCTGCGCGGCTGCCACTTGGGGGAAATGAGTAATTTCAATCGTTTCCAAAACGGGGTTGGCGGCATGGTCATAAAATACACCAAACCAAACGCCAATAATACCGCTTTCCAGCCATTCTGCCGGTTCATCGGTTTTCTCAAGCTTTATCCTAACACTGCCTTCGCCAAGGAAATCATGAATATCCAGCCGGTCTTGCTGGCTAAGAGCCATTTTATTGATAAACAAAGTATGTCCTTGACCGGTTTGATTCAACTGCTCAAGAGCACCGCAAATTTCTGCCAGCACAGCGCTGGCATGGGGCGACATGCCGCCCTGTTCCTCAGGCATTGCTTTTCACCTCTACTTGCCACTCGCCAAGCTGAGCAATTATTTTGGCTTCAATTGATTCCAGACGGGCTGCAATCAAAGGAGTTAAATCCAACCCAATATCTAATGATTCGGGCTGCACTCCCAAAACGACAATATCCTCAATCGGCTGCTCCAGCACTTCCAGCACAGCCAATACATCCTGGATTCCCAATTCATGCATGGATACTTTTTCTTTGAAATAGGCTTTTACCTGGTCGTTTTTAAATTCATACTGCGCTCCCGGCGGTTGATTACCGGAGATAGCATCAACCAGAATCAGCTTTTCCGTGCCTGCTATAAACCGCATTAGTTCCATACCAAGCGTACCGCCATCCAAAATTTGCACATCAGCAGGAAAGGTAAAACGCCGGATCAACTGTTCAACTACCTTAACGCCGAAACCTTCATCCTGTAACAGAATGTTGCCGATCCCCAGGACAGTCACTTTTTTCTTTTCCATCTACAATATCTCCTAAATCTACAGGCTTATGACCATAGAATTTGACCCCTGAAAACATACTGGAAATTTCGCCTTCTCTTTCCATAAAATCTGCCCGGATGGCCATATAGACGTGAACAATAACAAACAGCATGAAGCACCAGGCAAGATAGTGATGAATGAGATGTACGATATATTCATCAATAAACAAATGATTAAAGCCGCTAAATAACGCTGCTCCTAAACTATTGGGATTTATCATATAAAACATGGCAAATCCGGTAACGGCCTCGGTAGCCAGCATAATATAGACTGCCAGATAGGAAGTACGGGCAAGCGAATTTCGCAGGTATGGCTTATGTTCACGGCGCAAAAACAGATAATGCAAACCTGTATCGACTAATCCTTTCCAGTATAACATAGTCCAAAATTTAGGCAACAGCCGGTCCCCCTTATTCAATAGGAAACCATAGATACGCAGGATAAATGCAGCTACTAAAATATAGGCTGCCGAGAAATGGATATACCGTATTGTTTCCATTGAAAAGAGACTTTCAACCGCATAAGTTGGCTCTTTGCCTTGTGTGCCGATAAAGCCGGGATTGCCAATATACAGTCCGGTGGCAAAGAGAGTAAAAATAGTTGCTACCATAATCCAGTGAAAGATACGCAGCCAGGGACTGTACAGGTAATAGGCAGTTGCGGAACCTTCTTTCATCATCTCTTCCTCCTTTTTCCTCGGCCTTGAATCACACTTTGCAATAAGCATCGGTATGAACAACCGCAATTTCCTTGCCTTCGGCATTATACAAATGAGTTGCACAAGCCAGACAGGGATCAAAGGAATGAATAACCTTCAACACTTCCAGTGGTTTATCAGCAATCTTCACTTTCGTATCAATCATGCTTGCTTCATAGGCTCCCTGGACTCCGTTCTTATCACGGGGGCAGGCATTCCAGGTTGTGGGTACAATACATTGGTAATTGGCTATCTTACCGTCTTTGATCATTACCCAATGTCCCAACGCTCCCCGCGGCGCTTCAATGATGCCGACACCCTTGGCCTCTTTCGGCCAGGAAGAAGGCTCCCATTTTTCCATGTTGGCAACGGCAGTATCGCCGGCACGAATATTTTTGATCAGTTTTTCAAAGTAATACTTATTACAGTATGCCGCCAGCTGGGCATCCAGCCCCCGTACAGCAGTCCGGCCAACAGTGGACAGCATCCAGGCTTCAGGGGGCAAACCCAAAACGCCGGAAACGGCATCAATTTGCTCAACCATCAGCTTCTCAGCCCAGGTAGGCTCTAGAATAATCCCCTGTTTCACTTTAACGTAGACGATAATGTATTTGGCTAACGGTCCGACCTCAGCTGGCTTACCTTGCCACTTCGGCGTTTTCAGCCAGGAGTATTTATTTTTTTCATCAAGCTGCTTCCACTCGGTTTTAGTACCTTCTTTGGGGCCCGTATAGTGAGGATTGGTTACTCCGCTGAAGGGATGGAGATCTTTGTCCTCCTCCGGATAGGTATACCACGAATGTTCTACCCCTTCCGCCAATATTGCCGGATCACCGAAATCCTTGCCCACCAGGCTGTGAAATACCGCACCTGCTGCACCGGCAGCAAAATTCTCTACTACGCCATTAGAGCGAATCAGGCATTTTTTATGGTAATCACCGTCAGTAATACCGGAATAGGGTTCATCGGGGAAATCGCCATATCCCAGCACCCGTTCTTTTGCCAGGCCGCCGCCGTCAACATAACCTTTTTGTGCATACATATGGCCAATAGCCAATAGGTCAGGCAGGTAAAAGAAGCTTACTGCTGCCAAAGCCAAATTGATTGAAGTATCAACCACGGCTAAACGTTCGGTATTAACGGGAGCATTCATATCACTCATGGAGATAGAACAGGGCATGCCGCCGACAATATAATGCGGATGGGGATTTTTCCCGCCGAATACCAGATGGGCCGCCACCAGTTCCCGCTGTTTATCAAGCATATTGAGGTAATGCGATACAGCTATTAAATGAACCTCGGGAGGCAGCAACTGATAATCAGGGTGATCCCACCAATGGGCAGCAAAGATACCCAATTGACCACTTGCAACGATTTTCTTTACTTTATCCTGTATTGCTTTAAAATAAGCAGTCGTTGCCTTTGGAAACTCTTTGGGATATGCGGCAGTGTCAAATTCAATTGGTCCGGTTAACCCTAAATTGTATTTTTCGAGAATGGTGTTTTGCAGCACCCCGGCTGCGGCCGGATCGGCTTTTAATGCTTCAACCGGACTAACCCAGTCGAGAGCATGCAAATGATAAAAATGCACCAAATGATCATGTACATCCTGCGATGCTTTCATGATGTTACGGATGTAGTTGGCGTTTTTGGGTATGGAAATACCGAGAGCATCTTCTACTGCCCGCAGAGACGCTAAAGAATGAATGGAAGTGCACACTCCGCAAATACGCTGCACAAAAGCCCAGGCATCGCGGGGATCGCGATCTTTGACGATCAGTTCAATTCCCCGCCAGGCAGTGCCGCTTGACAAGGCATCCTGAACCTTGCCGGTAGCTTCATCTATATTGAGTTCCACCCGTAAATGGCCTTCAATCCGGGTAACAGGATCAACTACAATTCGTTTCATACCTCAGGCCTCCTATCTGCATTGTCTTGGTGTGTTTTAGCCTCACCTTTGGTCATTGCCGATATGACGCCATGCGCAACCACGCCTGCTGCCGCTACACCGGCAGCCACCATCCCCACCTTATCGGCATTGGCAATGGTATTGGGGATGGGAATATTGGGCAGGCGTTCGTAAAAAGAGCCATTGTCCCAAAAATTATTTTGGCTGCAGCCGATACAGCCATGACCAGCCTGAATAGGATAAGACAAGCCATTCCACCAGCGCATATTACCGCACGAATTATAGGCTTCCGGTCCCCGGCAGCCTACTTTATAGAGGCACCAGCCTGCTTTAGCCCCGGCATCATCAAATTTCTCGGCAAACATACCGGAATCAAAAAAAGGCCGGCGATAACAGGTATCATGGATACGGTTACCA
>Ga0366810_1047_pt1 | contig 17102 bp, 14 predicted proteins | sample TotcelN113001M15_FD_207027 | JGI IMG/M metagenome (GOLD analysis project Ga0366810, IMG submission 207027) | Enriched cells from coal bed in the Powder River Basin, Montana, United States - Total cells N11 rep3 HSBNCT.N11.300.1.M15 ...
CTGCGTAAGATTATTTTCCAGCTCATCAACGCGTGACCCAAGCTTGTCCATCTGAAAATCCAGTTTACTTACCTGTGAGTCTAGATTATCCATCCGAGCGTCCAAATTAACCATTTGTGAATCCAGGTTATCTATCCGGGCATCGAGATTACCTAGCCGCGAATCCAGATTAGCAATGTTCTGCTGTAAGCCATCCAATTGCTGCAGCACTAAAGTTTGAAACTCTTCCGTCGTCACAGCCCTATCTCCTTCCATATTTTTACAAATTAACCATTCCGTTGCTATTATTAGACAAAATCAGTATATCATACAATGACTTGCGGGAAAAGAAAAAAGAGTCTGGTCTTTACCAAACTCTTGCATACTTTTTATCGTTACATACGGTATTGGTTCATATCTTCACCAAAATGCTGGATTACCGTCTTAAACTCACGAATCTTGTCCATCATATCCTGCAGTTTGTCATTATAAATACTAACGGCGGCACTGACTTCTTCACTGGCGGCTGAGTTTTCCTCTGAAATAGCAGCCAATGATTCAATCTTGCTATAAACAGTATTAATTCCTCGCATTTCATTTTCCAATTTATTAATCATATCAACAATATTATCCGATACTTGATGAACATTTTCCACATGACGGCTATTGCCGGTCACAACAGCCGTTAACTGACGGCTTTCAGCCGCCAAGATATCATATTCTTCTTCAATAAGGCGTACTACACCGCTAATGATATCCATCAATATCTTAAGATCACTGGAGATACTCTCCGAATGGTGATGGGACTGCTCTGCTAATTTTCGCACCTCTTCCGCAACTACCGCAAAACCACGGCCTTGCTCACCTGCGCGAGCTGCTTCAATTGCAGCATTTAGCGCAAGTAGATTAGTTTGTCCGGCGATTGCTGCCACCAGCCCAGTAATCTCGGTAATTTTGGCAGCCTGGGTTTGAAGGTTCTCTGCTGATTTCTTAACAGCAGCAAACATGTCCAAGCTTTTCGTCAATTTACTACTTGATGCATGTACCTCTTCAAAGCCCTTGTTGATTTGGGCTACTGCCGCTTCTAACTGTTGTTTATTACGGTTTTGCTCGGCAACTACCGTTGTCAGCGTTTCCATATTACCGCTCAGTATATGTACCGCCCCTTCCGTCTCGACCGCCTGATTAGTAGCCGCATGGGCCACATCATTAACAACTCCGGAAATTTCATTAGAGGTGCTGCGCATGCGGTCGGCAAGGGTATTAAAGGTTCCGGCATATTTATCCATTTCATCTGTTATGCCTTTAAAGCCTACAAAATCCGTTTTTACTCTCTCCCGGTATTGATTCAGTAGTTGGGCTAGTATCTCAAGTTCATCAGACGATTTCAAATGAACTTCCTCAAAATACCGGCGATCAACTAGCGCCCCAACCATCTCTTTTATCGAGGATAGCGGCCTTAGCAGCAAAGCTGCACTACCACCGGCTACCACTCCGCCCACCAGTGCTCCCCACAGTAGATTGGTAACTCCCGCCAGTTGAAGAGCCTGGTTGATGGCCAAGGAGCCGATTGTCACACTTATGGCGACTTTCCCAGGGATACTCTTCATACCGCTTAAAGCCATCAGTCGATTAAAGCGATACACTATGGTCCGGGATATAGGCTGGGGAAAACGGATTTTAACTTTAATGTGCTCTCCTGATGATTCAAGTACTTCGGTTTTAATATCTTCCTTAAAAAATTCAGCCGCTCCGGCAAGTAAGCCATACATGTAGCCAAACATACCTCGCTTGGACCGGTAAGACAGCACTGCCTCATATTCAGAAACAGGATGAATTAAGAGCTCCGGCGGCTTAGCGCCCGGTATACGTTTTACCATTACTACATGAACATCGTACATGGAGCGCAAAAAGGAGTAGAGACTTTGTTGACGGAAAAAAGCAGGATAGGCCTGGGAAAAGGTAGTAATATTATCTTTGCCGATGGCCCGCCAAATCTCATCTTCTGTTTTCCCTGTCTGCTTAGCCAAATAACCGGCAAAATTCCTAGGTTTTTGATCTTCAACATCTTCAGTCATGGAAAACAGTTTATCACTGGCCCAACCAGCCTGTTCCATAGCCTGAGCAGTCAGACTTTCTCCCCATAACCGGCGAGCTGTATTCACCCAAGTACTGACAACTGTACCTTTCATTCCTTATCATCTCCATCCGTCTCTTGACTCACTTTTTGAATTCGCTCTCATTAGCGATTCTCCTGTGTAGTGAAACGAAATTCTATCCGCTAACAGTGCTTTTCTCTTAATTAAGGTTGCTTAAAAAAGGTTCTACAGCGCTCTGCACTACATCAGCATGATAGCTACTATAGTCGTTACCGCGAAACCAATAGCCACCGGTACTATATTTTGACGAGCCAAATCAATGGGGTTGACACCTGTAATAGCGGCAACAGGAATAACTCCCCAGGGGATCACGGTGCCGCCGCCTGTCCATACTCCGGCAATTTGGCCTAACGCCGCCAGCGTAGGCACATCAACGGGAACAGCCTGTCCAAAGGTAGCAGCTACGCTGCCTACCAGCGGCAGCGGCGAAAAGCCTGACCCGTCCAAGCCTACTATAATACCGGTGACCAATGTAACCAAGGCAACAAAACCTTTATTCAAAGGTACTGTTTGGGAAAGCACTTGTCCAAAGTCTTCAAGAAAACCGGTAGCTGCTTTATCTCCCAATATTCCCTGAGCCAGTTCTCCTTTGCCGAGAAAAAAGAAACCACCAATGATAATAACGGGAGCAAATATTTTGATACCAAACATAAAGCCATCCCGTAAATAATCGGTAATCTTCTCCAGTCCGTTAACTCCGAAATGCAGCATCGCACCAATAGCTACAAGTATTACTGCCGTACCGCCAAGCAAAGCGGTTGCATCGCCTCCCCGGAGCTCTAATGTCAGCATAGCTGCAATATCCAGCAAAAAAGCCAGCGGCGTAACTATGGCTAAGAAATAAGATACCCAGTTTATTTTCCGTATATTTTCAGGTTGTACCGCTGCCGGGCCACTGCCTCCCGGCTTGGCTTTCATGTCTCGCTTAATCCTGATATAGGCAACAATTGTCGTCACAATACCCATCGTGGCAGCTAAGGGAATGCTGGCCGAAATCAGCGGTGCCGTAGAAGTTAATCCTGCAGCTTTTGCCGTAATGGTTGGCGCTCCCTGGATGATATAATCAGTTGATAAACCAATACCATGTCCGAATATATTCATGGTTACTGCCGCCCCCATGGCACTTAACCCTGCCCGCATGGCTACCGGTACCATAATAGCTCCAACGAGTGCAGTTGCCGGTGACGGCCAAAAAAACCATGATGCAATTAACATAACAAATCCGAGTACCCAAAAAGCAACATCACCATTAACCATCAGTTTGGCCAGCGGACTCATCACCAAATAATCAGCGCTGGTATCAGCCAATAATTTAGACAACGCCACAATTAGGGAAATAACAACAATAATGCTCCAAAACTCCTGACCGGCAATAATGAAAGCATTAAAAATAGTCGTTATACCGCCAATCAGACTGCCTTTAAACAGCCAGCCAACAGAAAATAGCCCAAGAATACAGGGTACTAACGGATCCTTGCGAAGTCCCATAACAACAATAACCATTACAACCCAGAAAAGAAACACCCAGTGCAGCGCTGTTAGAGTGACAGGCATAATTCCTCTCCCACCTTTTAATCTGATTATGCCAATGGTATAGCAAAAACGTTCTCCATACCTGACTCTGACACCCGCTTCTTGATAGCCGCTGCATCAGTGGTATATAAGCCGGCTTCCTTCATGTGTTCAAAATAAACGGAACCTGAAAAAGTGTACTTTTGGGTAAGCCCCTGCTTGTCCTGCATACTTTTCCGGACAAATGCAATGGCATCGCCGACAGCCAGACTGACCGGCAATTCGATAGGAGTTTGTCCCAAGGCAACCCGGGCGGCATTATGACCTGCCAAGGTTCCTGTAACAATGGCTTCGGTATGCCCTACCAATAATCCGGCTTTTTCTCCACCGGCAAAAACATTTCTCAGGCCGTCCACTTTCAGTGAATTGTCACGAGGCAGCATGCCTATGTAGCGCATAGAGTTACCAATACCGCCGGCATAGGGATCTTCAAACCGGGCATTCTCAAAACCAGGCACTTGTCGCAGCATATCGAGCGGATAATAGGCTGACATCAGTTTGGCATGGCCTGTATCGAGGAGAATAATATTTTCGTTGAATTCTCTCAGGGCGTATTGCTGGCAGGCTTTTTGACCAAGCGCAGCAGATCCTTTCTGCAGTTTTTCAGGGACCGGGACAATGACTACACCTGTCCGGTCGAGTTGGGCCGAGATTTCTTTGGACAGCGAATCTTTATGTAATTTACAGGAACCACTCATGGCCCCGATGGAGCCATCCGGCTTTGTTCCGATAATCTCGTCAACACCGGCTCTGGCGCCAATGCTGAGCCTCGGCCCAAAAGTAGGGCACCGGTATATACACATAACACAGCCATTTCCGTACTTGGTACAATTTCCCATAGGCCCCGCAGTACCGGCAGCATCAACAAAGGCCTCACCACTGGCAACTATATCTTTCTCACCCCGATAGGTGTCGGCAGCAACCCGGATAAGCGTATCGCCTTTTTGCTCAATATCTTTAACCCGGGTTTGCATATAAAGTTTTACGCCTGCCCTTTGCAAAGCCTGGCGGACAGCCGGTTCAATTGTAGCCACATCGTAGAGAATAGCATGTTTATGTCCGGGAAATTCAACGTTTTTATGACGAGCTTGCTGATCGGCAATTTGAAATAAATCACCGCCTCCCAGCAGGATCATTTCTTCGGTAGCAGTGAAGCGTCCATTATTGCGCATAATGCCACCCACTAAACCGGTACCCAGCAGCATATCGGTGCGCTCAAATAATTCGACTTCGCAGCCGGCCTTTCTCGCTGCCAGTGCCGCACCGCAGCCAGCCCAGCCACCGCCAACAACTACTACTTTTGCCATAGTTATGCCTCCTTATAAGATTAGATACTTGTCTTATCCTTTTGCGAAATGCCTGCCTGGCAGAACCGTAGGCGTACAGCAGCTAGCTTAGGATTCTGCCAGGCGAGACAGCACGGATACTTAAGTTTATTGTCGGAATACGGCATGCCAAAACTTCTACTTCGGTTAAGTCATGCATCTTTCCTGCTTACTATTTTCGCAATTCAAACTATTGCTTTACTTTAACTATCATTTCCACTTCAACAGCTGAATTAATCGGCAGTTCACCTACTCCGACAACCGAGCAGTCAGGTTCGCCGGCGCAGCCAAAAACTTCGTCTACAAGCTCGGAAGCACCGGTAATGACCTTGGGCTGATCAACAAAGCCGGGAGCACTATTTACAAAACCGACAACTTTAATCACTTGCTCAACATTATCTAAATTGCCGACAACACTTTTGATAGCTGCTAAACAGTTAATAGCGCATATTTTGGCTGCTTCATAACCCTCTTCCAGCGGCAGGTCTTTGCCTACTTTTCCTTGAAACTTAAGCTGACCTTTAACCAAAGGGATCTGCCCAGAGGTATATACATAATCGCCGTCCCGCAGGGCCGGCAAATAGGCATCTGCCGGCTTGGCCGGATCTGGCAGCGTAATGCCCAGTTCTTTTAGTTTAGCTTCAAAACCCATGCAAATCCCTCCAATTTCCGTTATTGTTCGGCCTTTAGTCGCAGTGATGAGCTGACTACCGAAATTTGGCTGTTCCAACTATTACGATATTCAACTGCTTACCTATGTGTGTTTCTTAGACCGGCAATGCATTCTGCTTGCACCTTTAGTGTGGCAAACCAGTGGGTTTGTATGTAAAATACGATACCGCAGCCAGTTATCCCGATATGTGACAACCATTACAGCAATAAAATACAATCTGGTATAACCGGCATGGCCGGGAAAGAGGACGCCTGCGCAGCACAATAGAACGGCTTGGTCTGGCAGAGATTGTGCTGTTAAGATTGTTAAAAATTCCTATCAGTCCAGTACACGATTTCTGGACACACTAGCATTAGTCTGCTGCAAAGGTGTGGTTAGAGATGGAATTTCATAATCAAATCTGCGGCTATATTCAACAAATGCGACGCATCGGCTACAGTCAGGCTGCTATCGCTCAAATTATTTCTCATTATTCGGGCTATCCCGACTGGGCCGAGTTACCCGACCATAAACAGCAGCGTCTGGCCGCCGACCTGCGTCGCCACGTCCATATTGCTCGCAGATGGCAGTACTCTGTTACCGGCTACCTGCAGTAACTTATTCTAGTTTCCGGCACTGCGCTGCCACCCTGTTCTAATTATAAAAGGTAGTTTCTCCATACAAAAAGCAGTGAAATTCCTTTTGGAATTTCACTGCTTTTTGTTTACTTTACAAATTACCGGCCTGGTGCTTCAATCACCACTTCCTTTTTTTTTGACCTTTTTACCAGGTAAATAATCCCGATAATCGCAAGGATAACAAGCGCCGATAAAAGCATCATATTTTCCGAATACCGATTAAAAAGCTCGATAGCTGCCGGACCGAAATAAAAAATCAAAATTCCTTCCAATAAAAACCGCTTAGCCCGGCCTAAGAAGGAAACAGCCATAAATAAGGGCCATTGAATACGCAGCGCTCCGGCAGTAATACAGACAAACTTATAGGGGATAGGCGATAAGGCCGCTAGGAAAATAGCCCAGACAGCATTATTAGTGACATGATGTTGTACCGAGGCGATATATTTGTCGGGTATCATACGGCGCGCAGCTTTAACACCGACCTTTTGGCCCACCCAATAGCCGATCGCTCCACCGGCTACAGATGCAGTCGTCGCAATCAGACCGTAAAGAATGGCTTTTTCATGATGAGCTAGCGCCAGCGGAATCAGAATTAAATCCGGTAAAATGGGTGATATAAAGGACTCGGTGAAGGAAGCAATGACCAACCCAAGCAGGCCCCAATTGAGTAACACATTCGTTAATTCTTCCATAGGCCTCCTTTAGATGCTATGATCTCTACCCTAAGATTTCCGAGATCAATAAAATATATGCCAGCCCGGCAAAAGCATAGTTGTTAAACAAAAAAGACCTGAGTACGAAATAGTCCATACCTGAGGTCTCGCTTTTAAGCTGTTAATTGGCGACATGCCAAGTGCTTTATTGCTCCCCGGCCGGCTATTCTTTAACATAAGCTGCTGATCTTGTAATTTAATTGTGGTTCAAAAATAATTTTAGCTAATAAACGGACTAGTGTCAAGTGAGATGATTTGTCATAAAATTGTCACAACCTTGGTATATGCTGGAATAAAGTTATAAAGGAGTGGTTTTCGATGAAAAAGTTGACTTGTTTTCTTGTTTCTGTTTTCCTGCTCCTGTTGCTCTCAGGCATTGCCTTAGCCAACCCTCGAGATGAAGGAAAGCCCCGCTCATTTGAACCTGGTCAAACTCGTGGCTACTTTATCTGGCAGGATGGACGGGAACTGCATCTTCGCACCACAACACAAGGGCAGTCCCATGTTTTCAGCGGTGTACTCCACATCAATGGACGTCTTTTTGATGTGGAAGAAAAGCAATTAGAAAACGGTGATTATGTTCGCTTTGACCGCGACCATAATATTATCCGTTTCCGGTTTACAACTACCGGAGGCACAGATGGATTTGATTTGAAGCTCCTCCATATCAATCAGATTGACTTTGTCCTCTACCGCGACGGAAAAAGACTCCCTACTAAAGAAATTTACATTGGCAGCCAGAGCTGGCACCCAAAGGAACATCATTTTAAACTAACTATGTAGTCGTTAAACACAAAACCATCTATGGTAAACTAACAACCATAGGTGGTTTTTATTATTGCTGAATAATGGCAAATACAACTGACATCGTCGTACCCTTGGGAGATGTTTGCACTTCAATCGTTGCACCATGGCGTTCGGCAATCCGGTAACATACCGGCAACCCCAGTCCGGTGCCATTATCCTTCGTTGTTACAAAAGGAGAACCTAGTCTGTCCAATATTTCCTCTGCAATACCTGATCCTGAGTCTTGTACTGCTAATATAATGCTATCATTTTGCCGGTAAGTTTGAATAGAGACAGTTCCGCCTTCAGTCATGGCCTCCAGTCCATTACGGACGAGATTTAATATAAGCTGCCTGATTTCTTTCTCATCAAAAAAAGCATCCGGAATATCTCCGGTTACTATTTCAATGGAATGACCTAACCGGAATGCGTCAGCTTGCAATAAGGGATAAAGCCTATGGATCACATTGTTTAAATTATCCCGTTTCATCTCTACTGCTTTATTCTTGGCAAGGGAAAGAAACTCAGTAATAATGGAATTTGCTCTGTCCAATTCTTCAATCATAGTATCAAGTTGTCCACTATACGGAGCGAAAACTTCCTTTCTTTTAAAAAGCTGTAAATACCCACGCACCGTAGTCATGGGATTACGTACCTCGTGACCAATACCAGCCGCCATCTCGCCAATAATATTTAATCGTTCAAACCTTGCCAACTCGTTTTCCAGTTGTTTCTTATCGGTAATATCGGTCATCACACTTAAGAAACATTCGGCAGCACCTAAGGTGATGGTATCTGCACTCAGTAAAGCAATACGCGTTTCTCCGTATTTAGTACGATATTTTATTTCGCAATTAGTTAATTTACTTTGAGTAGCAAGTTGATTTTTAACTTTTTCTTGTTCTTCCTCATCTTGTAAGAATTTTATTTCATCAACAGTGCGCCCGATGATTTCCTCACGGCAAATCCCCAAAATCTGAGCAAAGCTTTCATTGACATCGATATACGTCTTATCGTGAAGAGAGACAATTGCCACCATACTGGGATTCATATGAAAAGCCTTAAAAAAGCGTTCCTCACTCTGTATTTTTTCGGTAACATCACGGGTAATAACTAAAGCCGTCTGAACTTGTCCAGCTTCGTCCTTCTCCGGTGTTACACGATTGCGGTAATACCTGCTTACCCCTTGTTCATCAACGTAGTGTGAATCATATTCATATTCATCACCGGTAGAAAATATTTTTTCCAGTTCCTCTCCCAGAGGTTGATTGATCATTTCCGCATATGCGGCTTGCTCGTTATACTGCTTCGAAAAATGCTTAATCGACGTCCCCCATAAGGTATGATAGGCCTGATTAATATAAATGCGACGCATTTTTTTATCGATTCTGGCAATTGCGTAGGGACAATTATCTAATAGTGTTTTATATTCTGTTTCGCGATTTTTTAGGGTTTGCCTGAGATCACGCACTGCATTGCTGATCATATCCAGCTCAGGAAATATTCCCTTAACCTGATCAGGTATCTTACCGCTGATCACCTGTTGTATTAAGGCCTTTATTGCTTCCCTAAACTTATTATAAGCGAACCAGCCCAAAGCAAATATACAGCTCCAGAGCAAGAATATAGTGAAAAAACTAGGCAGCAATTTCCATAAAGCCCCTAGAAGATATTGGTTATGTTTGATGTTTGCATAAGTATGAGCGATAATCTCGCCTTTATAAAATACAGGATAGGTTACGCCAATTATATTTTCACCATCCCAGGTAAGTGAATTAGTGATGGTCATGAAACAAAAATTACCCGTTTCATATGTCTGCCTGGCATTAGGCGTTATCCCTTTTCCCATTTTATCCGCCGTAAAGCCTGGGGCCAACGCAATGACTCCATTGAGTAGCGGCGATGAAATTCCAACTGCATAGTCCGGATACTGAGCCTGGATTTTTTCCACAACCGGCTGTAAGGCATTATGCCATTTCATAATTTGTTCCGGACGTAAATCACCTTGATCATTATCCATGATTTTAACAATAATTGGTTTTAGCAGATGTTCTGTTTTCGCTGAAATAGCAATTAGCTTTTGTTTTTCCTGCTCCAACAATAAATACAAAGAACATGTCATGACAAGTAAATTAATTTTGTACCTGATAGGAGGAGCAAAAAATGGCTGTAAAGCAAAATGAAAAGAATTGGACACACATTGATTGGGAATTACAGGATGTCACACCGAGGATGATTGACTGGTTTTGGTCCAATATGGAAAAAGCCTATGTCTTATGGCATCCCAGTCAGCATGTAGAGTTATACTGGCCAATTAAGCCGAATGAAAAATTCATTGGGGCTATACATGTAGCACCTCAAAAGTGGTCTGATGGAACACTTTTTGCACCCCATATCCGTTTTGAAGATGTAGCAACTCTTCCCGAAGATATTGCGGACCTAATTGTCTACGACCATGCGGTGGTGGTTGCAGCCATTGCTTTATTCGAAAAAGACTTCAAACCGGATAACCCGATCATTGCTTACCGTATCCATCAGTGGGAGAAAACCGACTTTGGAGTAAGAGGCCTTTCATCGGCTATCCCTGTATCGGAAGATCCGCTGGAAGGGAAGGAAAGAGGGCTGGTATGGGCTAAGCACGCTGCTGAGGAAGTGGCAAATTGGGAAGTTTTCCTGCCTAACCTGTACAAATTATATAGTGTTGTAAAAGACCGTCCTGAAGCTAATCCTTTTCATTCGCTTAAAGTCGAAAGAGCAGGTAAAATGCTGCGCTATACGGAAATATAAGCGCCTGATAGAAAAAATGGATAAGTTCAGCCCTCTAGATAGGCTTTGGGACCAAAGCCCTCGAAGTATCTTCTAGAGGGTATTTGTGTTAAGCAAAAACGCAAATTGCTTATTTTCGAAAAAATAATAGCAGGTGAGTGAGATGCAAAACAGATTTACAATTGGCGAAGTAGCAAAACTCATTAATGTTCCTGTCAAGACGCTGCGGTATTATGACGAAATTGGATTGCTTGAGCCGGCTGAAGTTGATAAAAGCTCACGGTACCGCTATTATACTTCCGAACAATTTGAGCAGCTGGACATGATTAACTACTTAAAGTGGCTGGGAATATCATTAAAAGATATTAAAGCCCATTTAGAGCAAAGAGATGTAGGTAATTTCCTGCAGCTTTTAAAAAGTGAACGGGATGCGACGCTCGCTAAAATCAAGGAATTAGAATTGATCAGCGGCAGGTTTGATAACCGGGTGAAGGAAATCGAAGCTGCTTTGAGGACTACTAATATTGGCACGGTGACAATTAAAGATATTGAACCGCGAACCGTTCTAAAGCTGGAAGAAAAGCTGGGGATAGGACCGGAACTGGAATTATCAGTGCGCAAACTGGAAAAGATGACTTTCGGCCGGATACCCTTGTTTATTGGGAAAGTAGGAATTACCGTTTCCGAAGAAAATCTAAGGCAAGGAAACTTCGATAAATATGATTCGGTGTTTATTCTTCTGGAGGAGAATATCGACAGTATGTTGTCAGCTCAATCTCTCATTGCCGGCAAATATGCCTGTATCCATTTCCGGGGCAGCCATGACCAATCAAAGGAGTATTATAATATACTGCTGGAGCATATTGCTGAACAGGGTTATTGTATTGCCGGTGAGGCTTTGGAACGGACGGTTATTGATCAGTTTATTACCAAAGATAGGACCTATCATCTTACTGAAATTCAAATTCCAATAAGAAAAAGATAATTGTTGACTCTCCAGTTACTGGAGAGTTTATTGTTGTAATAAGGGGTTTATAACAAGACCATTTGTAATTGTGAGTACATAAAAAATGACCATTTAAGGAGGAACTATGGAAAGAATTCTAGCAATCAACCCGGGTGCCACATCTACCAAAATTGCTGTCTTTGACAATGAAGAGTTAGTATTCAAAAAAACAGTTGAGCATCAAGGACAAGACCTGCAGAACTTCGCTCATGTTTTTGACCAATATGAATACCGCCTTGATCTCGTTCTGCAGGCCCTAACCGAGGCAGCAATCGAGTTGCATACGTTAACCGCGATAGTCGGGCGAGGCGGGCTGCTAAAGCCGGTAGCTGGGGGCACATATGCAGTCAACCAAGTAATGCTTGAAGACCTCAGAAAGGCCGAGCGGGGAGAACATGCTTCTAACCTGGGGGCGGTAATGGCGGACTATTTGGCTAGGCAGTTATCAATACCCGCTTATATCGTCGACCCTGTGGCTGTAGATGAAATGGAATCCGTTGCCCGTATCTCGGGCTTGCCTGATTTACCGCGAGCCAGTCTCTCTCATGCACTCAACAGCAAAGCTGTAGCCCGCAAGGTTGCCAAAGACATGGGTAAGAATTATGAAGACGTTAATTTGGTAGTTGTCCATTTAGGAACCGGCGTTTCCGTATCCCCCCATAAGAAGGGCCGGATGATTGATGTTAATAATGGACAGGAAGAGGGACCATTTTCGCCGGACCGCTGTGGAGGCCTGCCTGCAAGGCTGCTGGTGAAGCTATGTTTTTCCGGTAAATATACCGAAAAGGAATTACTTGGCAAACTGCTGGGGTCTGGCGGTATGTATGCTTATCTTGGCACCAAGGATGTACGGGAGGCTGAACAAAGAGCTGCCGCAGGAGACGAACTTGCCAGTACTGTTCTAGACGCTATGGCCTATCAGGTAGCCAAAGAAATTGGCGCCATGTCGGCCGTTTTGGCCGGTGAGGTAGACCGAATTGTACTGACCGGCGGAATTGCCTATTCGCGGCGGATTGTCGATGCCATATATGACCGGGTAACCTATATCGCACCCATTGTTGTTGTGCCGGGGGAAGAAGAAATGGAGTCACTCACCGCCGGGGCTTTACGGGTGCTGAGGGGCGAGGAAGCAGCCAAAACGTATGAATAAGTAGTGAGGTGGTAATTGTGCTACAGAGCTTTAGTGAAGTTGTTAAGCAAGCCCAGCAGCTTGGTAAAGTAACGGTTAGTGTGGCGGCGGCGCAGGACAAAGATGTGCTGCTGGCCATTAAAGCAGCTATTGAGCAAGGCCTTATTGAAGCGATTCTCGTTGGTGATGCCGGCATGATCAAGCCTATGGCAGCTGAAATAGGCTTGCCTGTCAGTGTTGCTATTATTGATGAGCCCGATCTTGATCAGGCGGCATTGGCTGCCGTAACACTGGTCTCGCAAGGCCGGGCGCAAATATTGATGAAAGGCTTAATTAACAGCAGCAATTTCTTGCGGGCGGCCCTCAATGCTGAGTCGGGATTGCGCACCGGTAACATTCTCAGCCATTTTGCTGCTTTTGAAATACCGGGTGAGAAAAAACTGGTCTTTCATGTGGATGGCGGTATGAATATAGCGCCCAATCTGCAAGAGAAGAAAGAAATACTGATAAGTGCTATTGAAGTGCTGCGCGTAATGGGGATTAACACACCCAAAGTAGCAGTACTGACGGCCAATGAGCAAGTTAACCCCAAGATGCCTGCTACCATTGATGCGAAAGCACTGGCCGATATGGGCACGGCCGGACTGCTGCCGCCCTGTATTATTGAAGGTCCGATTGCTATGGATGTGGCAGCAAGTGCGGAAGCTGCAAAGCACAAAGGGATTGAAAGTGAAATTGCCGGAGATGTTGATATTTTTCTTGTCCCGACGATTGAAGCAGGAAATATGGTAGGAAAGACGCTGGTCCATTATGCCAAAGCCAAAATTGCGGGAATGATTTTAGGAGCTACTAATCCGATTGTTATGGTATCACGGGCAGATACGGCAGAATCAAAACTTAATTCAATCGCTCTGGCCTGCTTATCTTTTGACCGTTCCCGAGAGCGTACGGTAAAGAACGGAGGGGTGTAATTGAAACAGGGAGATTTTTTATGGCTGCTGGCATTATGTGCCCTTTCTGTAGTATTGCTTGTACCGTCAACGCATCAGCTCTTCATTAAGATGACGCTGGATCATCCCTATTTGATGGGCTTTGTCAAATTTGCCATACTGGCGACGATGGGTGAATTGCTAGCTATTCGTATATTATCGGGACAGTGGAAAAAAACAACTGGCATGATTCCCAAAGCTATTGTTTGGGGAGCGGTAGGCATGCTAATTGTTCTGATGTTTGAAATCTATTTAAATGGCGTTGCCGGAGCGGTGAGAAAAGGACTGCTCTATGTTGGTGACGGAGCAGTGCAATCAGTATTAACTGCCTTTTTTATCAGTGCTATCATGAATCTGACCTTTGCGCCGGCCTTTATGGCTGCCCATCGGATGACAGATCTGTATATTGACATGAGAAGTGAGGGCATAAGGCCCGAATGGTCAATCATTGTTGCTAACATTGACTGGCAGGGATTTATAAAATTTGTTGTAGCTAAAACAGTGCCTTATTTCTGGATACCGGCCCATACTATCGTTTTCTTATTGCCGCCGGAATACCGCGTTTTAGTGGCAGCATACCTGTCAATCGCACTAGGTGCTATTCTTGCTTATGCGAGAAGGAAAAAAAGCGAAGTAAGTCTAGCGAACTAATTCATTTACGAGGAGAGGATTCAAAATGTTCAAATTACTAACTGGTAATGAAGCAGTTGTTCAGGGCGCTTATGAAGCCGGTATTGCTTATGCATCCGCCTATCCCGGCACTCCTAGCACTGAAATACTTGAAAATATTGCTCAATACAAACAAGAAATTATTGCTGAGTGGGCTCCCAATGAAAAAGTGGCATTAGAAAGTGCTATTGGTGCGTCTCTTGCCGGTGCCAGGTCAATGGCAGCTATGAAGATGGTCGGTGTAAATGTTGCCGCTGATCCCTTATTCAGCTTTGCCTACTCGGGAGTAAACGGCGGCTTTATGTTGATATCCGCAGACGACCCGGGTCTGCATTCGTCGCAGAACGAACAGGATAACCGCTATTATGCCAAATTCGCTAAAATTGCCATGGTTGAGCCCAGCAATAGCCAGGATGCAAAAGATATGGTCAGAGCGGCTATGGAGATCAGTGAGAAATATGATACACCTGTTTTATTTCGCATGACCACCCGGGTGTGCCATAGCAAGAGTATTGTCGAAATGGGCGAACGCCAGGCAGTGGATAAAAAAATATACACCAAAAACCTGCAAAAATACGATTTGGTGCCTGCCGTATCCCGTAAACTTCACGTGGCATTAGAAGACAAGCTAAAGAAGCTGGAAATATTCTCTAACGAAACGGATTTAAACTATATCGAATGGAATGACAAAAAGATTGGTATTATCGCCGCTGGGATCGCTTATCAATATGCACAGGAAGTATTTGGAGAAAAAGCGTCTTATCTCAAACTGGGCTTTACCTATCCCTTGCCGATGGATAAAATCAGGGCTTTTGCTAATGAAGTAGAGAACTTATATGTGATCGAAGAATTAGAGCCTTTTATGGAAGAACAGATTAAGGCTGCCGGGATTCCTTGCATTGGTAAAGAAAAAATTCCTAATATCGATGAATTAACGCCTGATATTATTGCTAAAGTATTGCTTAATGAAAAGAGACCGTTAATCGATTATGACAACACTATCGTAGCTAACCGGCCGCCAACACTGTGTGCCGGATGTCCGCACCGCGGCTTCTTCTATGAACTGGCTAAGCTTAAGAATGTCATGATAACCGGCGATATCGGCTGCTATGGCTTAGGTGGGGCCGAACCGCTTAATGCCAAAGACTGCTGTATATGCATGGGCGCCAGCATCAGCATGGGTCATGGGGCGCAAAAAGTTTATAACAAGTTTAATGAAAATAAGCGGGCTATTGCCACCATTGGTGATTCGACCTTCTTTCATACAGGTATTAATAGTCTCATGCATGTAGTCTACAACCGCAGCAATACCATTACTTGTATTCTGGATAATCGCATCACCGGCATGACCGGACATCAAGAAAATCCCGGTTCGGGCTTTACGCTGCAAGGAATGCCTACAAAAATTATTGATATTGCCGAAGTGGTTAAAGCCTTAGGCATAGACCACATTCGAACCGTTAATCCATTAAAGCTGAAAGAAGTAAAAGATGCCTTTACGTGGGCGATGGAACTTGATGAACCTTCGGTTATTATCACCCGGTGGCCCTGCATTCTGAAAAAGCTGTCTGACCAGGATAAAACAGAGTTTGGCAATTATATAGGTACTTGCAAAGTTAAAGAAACAGTTTGTATTGGCTGCAAGGCCTGCATTAGAACGGGTTGCCCGGCACTGAGATTCAACAAAGAAACTAAGAAAGTAAAAATTGATGAGAAACAGTGCGTCGGTTGCGAAGTATGTCTGCAAGTGTGTCCTGTTAAGGCAATCGAAAGGGTGGGTGAATAAAAATGGCCGATGTCAAAAATATATTACTCGTAGGTGTAGGCGGGCAAGGCACTATTTTGGTAGGAAAAATTTTATCAAATGGCCTAATGGATGCCGGCTATGATGTAAAGATGTCAGAGGTTCACGGTATGGCTCAACGGGGCGGTAGTGTCAGCAATCAAGTACGATACGGCAAGAAGGTATATTCGCCCATTATCGGCAAGGGGCAGGCCGACATTTTAGTGTCCTTTGAATCAATGGAGGCGCTGCGCTGGCTGGAGTATCTCAAACCGGACGGTAAGGCCGTGGTTAATGACCACCGTATTCCTTCCGCCCCCATTCTGATGGGGAAAATTGATTACCCCGAAGGCGTACTGGAAGTGATTCAAAGCAAAGTGGATACGGCGGTGATTAAAGCGGCAGAAATTGCAGAGCAATTAGGCAATGCCAAAACGATGAATATTGTATTGTTTGGCGCACTTGTCAAAGGAATGGCATTAACCGGAATTGACTGGGAAGCCGTTATCCGTAAAAATGTTAAGGCCGGCTTAGGCGATATCAATATTGCCGCATTTAGAGCCGGACTGGAAGTCTCTGAAAAAATTTAGTAATTAGTAAGGCAATGTTCTGTAATGAATGGAATACCGATCGGAGAACTATTATAACGGTCGTTATGTGAACAATAGCCGAAGAATCTTAGCTGTTTGGGCGATACAAAGGAGTAACAATGGAAAGGGTGGAGAATAGTTTGAAATTTTCAATCGCAGCGGATGTATTTGAAAAGCTGCCGGAGCTATGTATTGGTGTTGTCTATGCAAAGGGAATAAACAGCCCCAACTCTAGCCTGGAAATTGATACTTTGCTTGAGAAAAGTTTAGAACAAGTTGTAAATAAGTTTCAGCATCATAAGGTTAAAGATGAAAGAGCTATTCAACCATATCGTCAGGCGTTTAT
>Ga0366810_1051_pt1 | contig 16191 bp, 14 predicted proteins | sample TotcelN113001M15_FD_207027 | JGI IMG/M metagenome (GOLD analysis project Ga0366810, IMG submission 207027) | Enriched cells from coal bed in the Powder River Basin, Montana, United States - Total cells N11 rep3 HSBNCT.N11.300.1.M15 ...
CTGGAATGCGACGCCAGCCACTTGTGCCAATGCGGCCACCACGACCCCTGCCCGGTTGCCGCATGCGCCAGCCACTCATCCGGCCCCAGATAATTGCCCACCGATTGGCGTACCGGGTGGAAGCGGAAACTGCGACCCGCATGGCCCGGTTCGGACACCACTCCGCTATTGTGCCCGCCGGAAGCCAGCACGAAGTCCACTTCGGAGTCCGCCAGGAAATGGATTTTGTACACGGATTTCCACGGCGAAACATGATCGTGCTCGGTCCCCAGTACAAACATCGGCTCCCGGATGCTGCTCAGTCTGACCAAATGACCGTCCACGCAATAACGCCCTTCGGCCAAGTCGTTGTGCAAGAACATATGGCGCAGATAATCGCTATGCATTCGGTAGGGCATGCGCGTGGTGTCGGCATTCCACGACATCAGATCGTTCGGCGCGCGCCGGATGCCGAGCAGATATTCGCGCATCATGCGCGACCAGATCAGATCGCGTGAATTAAGCAGCTCAAAACTGGCCGCCATTTGCGTGCCGTCCAGATACCCCTGCTCCCACATCAGCGCATCGAGCAACGCTAACTGGCTATCATCGATGAACAGGCCCAATTCGCCCGGCTCGGTAAAATCGGCCTGCCCTGCCAGCAGCGTAATCGATTGAATCGTCGGCAGCGTGTGGCGTGGATGGCGCCCGAGCGCGGCTGCGCCAATCGACAGCAAGGTGCCGCCCAGACAATAACCGACTGCGTGCACCGGAATATCCGGCATCAGATGGCCGATTTTCCTGAGTGCGGCAAACAAGCCCTGCGACACATAATCTTCCATGCCCAGATCGCGGCTCTCTGCGCCGGGGTTTTTCCATGAAATCATGAACACCGTATGACCCTGTTCGACCAGATAACGCACCATCGAGTTATGCGGCGATAAATCCAGAATGTAGTATTTCATGATCCATGACGGTACAAACAAAACCGGCTCCCGGTACACGGTTGCGGTCTGCGGCGTGTACTGGATCAATTCGCACAGCGCATTGCGAAATATCACTTTGCCGGGCGTGACTGCAACATCTTTCCCTACCTTGTACGGATAATCCGCTTTATCGCGTGCTTCGATGCCGCGCTGTTTGTCTTTGCGCGCGTTCTGGTCTTCCAGCCAGTGATTCCAGCCCATCAAGCGGTTATTGCCTTTGGACTCCAGAGTTGCGTGCAGCACTTCGGGATTGGTGATTGCGTAGTTCGACGGCGAAAAAACATCGAGCAACTGGCGCGCGGCAAAATTGACTACATGCTCATGGTGCGGCGTAACGCCGCGAATGCCGGTGGTGGCCTGTTGCCAGAAATCCTGCGTCTGCAAAAAGGATTTGGCAAACACGTTATACGGCCATTGCGACCATTCCGGTCGGTTAAAGCGCGAATCGCTGCCGGTCACGCTGACTTGCCCCGTGCCGGAATTGACTGCGCTGGCAATAAAAGGCCCCCATTCTGCAGCGTGCTTCTTCAACAAGGCCAGCAGTTCGATGTTGCGTCCCGGCGACATCGCAAGCTGCTGCAGCCATTCCAGCATGGCAACCGACAGGCTGGTAGGAGAAATGCCGCCCGTCAACTTTGCCAGCGCGCTCTGATATGCCAGATCCAGCGTATTGGTGCCGGCTTGCTCGCTATCCAGATAGCATAGCTTCTTGGGCGCCGGAGCGGGCTGCAGCGCGGCCGTCTCGGGAACAGCAAATGCAGCCGGCATAGTGCGATCGGGCTTGAAATTTTTATCAGTTGAATTCATATCCACCTCTCAGTTACCTATTTGCATTCTTGCAAGAATTAGGGGGCACCGTGATTGACATACGTCAACTCAATTAAAAATCGCCATCATTTCCTATGTGGTCCACGCATGCGGATTTTCAATCCCGCAACCGGCACACCCGCCAGCTCGGCCTTCATGAGTTCAGGATCACTCATGCCGCAATGCTTCGATCGGATCCAGCCGCGCTGCGCGCCGGGCGGGAAAATAGCCGAACAGCACGCCAATCCCGGCCGAGAACAAGAACGACAGCAGGTTGATCGTCGAGTTGAACAGGTAAGGCACTTCCATCACCTGCGCCAGCACGATGGACGCCGCGGTAGCCAGCACAATGCCGATCACGCCGCCCAAGGCCGCCAGCACCACTGCCTCGATCAGGAATTGCAGCAGCACGTCGCGCTCCAGCGCACCGATCGCCAGCCGCAATCCGATTTCGCGGGTGCGCTCGGTGACGCTGACCAGCATGATATTCATGATGCCGATGCCGCCCACCAGCAGACTTACTGCGGCCACCGCACCGAGCAGCGTGGTCATCACCTTGGTGGTGCCGGACAGCGTATCGGCCAACTGTTTGGTATCGAGCACATTGAAATTGTCTTCATCGGCTTCGGCCAGTTTGCGGCGCTCGCGCAGCAACTGTGTTAGGCTGGCTTTCAGGCGCGCGCTATCGCTGCCGTCGCGCATCGAAACCAGCAGCGTGCCGACCCGCTGGTTGCCGGTCACGCGGCGTTGCAGCGTGCGCAGCGGCACCAGCACTATATCGTCCTGGTCATTCCCCATCGCACCTTGCCCTTTGGAGCCCAGCACGCCCACCACTTCGCAGGAAAACTGCTTGACGCGCAATTGCTCTCCGAGCGCGCTGCGGGTGTCGAATAATTCGCGCCGCACCGTTTCGCCGATGATGCATACCGCAGCGCCGGTGCGCAACTCGCCCTCCTCGAACTTGCGCCCCGCAGCCAGCTTCCAGTTACTGGTCTGGAACCAGTCATTGGTGCTGCCGGTGACGCTGGTGGCCCAGTTGCGTCCGTTGGCGATGACGGTCACACTGGCGCGCCCTTCGGGTGCTACCGCCTGGACGCCGCCGATCTGGGAAGCAATCGCTGCGGCATCGGATTCCTTGAACGATGGCGCGCCACCGCCGCCACCGAAACCCTGACGCTGTCCGGGGCGCACCATCAGCAAGTTGCTGCCCAGGCTGGAAATCTGGTTTTGTACCGCCATGGTGGCGCCATTGCCCAGCGTCACCATGGTAATGACGGCGCTTACGCCGATCACGATGCCGAGAATCGTCAAAAAAGAACGCAGCAAGTTGCGGCGAATCGAGCGCAGCGCCAGCAGCAAGGTATTGAGCAGCATTACAGCGCTCCTGCGAGGGGCGGCAAATCGAGTCCGAGCGGATGCGCATTGCTGGTATCGCTATCGAGCATGCCATCGACAAAATGCAGCATGCGCTTCGCGTACAGCGCCATATCGTGTTCGTGCGTGACCATCAGCACGGTGATGCCGTGATCCTGATTGAGTCGCGACAGCAGTTCCATGATTTCGCGGCTGCGCTGGGTATCGAGATTGCCGGTGGGTTCATCGGCCAGCAATACCGCCGGCTCGGTGACGATGGCGCGGGCAATCGCGACCCGCTGCTGTTGTCCGCCCGACAGCTCGGCCGGTGTGTGGTGTTCCCAGCCGGTCAAGCCGACCGAAGCCAGCGCCTTGGTCGCCAGCGCGTGTCGCGTGGCAGCGCTTTCGCCACGGTAGAGCAAGGGCAGCTCGACATTTTCCTGCGCCGAAGTGCGCGCCAGCAGATTAAAACCCTGGAACACAAAGCCCAAGTAGCGGCGGCGCAGCTGCGCACGCTGATCGCGCGACAGTTTTTCCACATGCATGCCGTGAAACAGGTATTCGCCTGCAGTAGGAGTATCCAGACAGCCGATAATATTCATCGCGGTCGATTTTCCGGAACCGCTCGGCCCCATGATGGCGACAAATTCGCCGGCTGCAATATCGACATCGATGCCCTTGAGCGCCATCAATGCAGCCTGGCCGGTGCCGTACATCTTGGTCACGCCGCGCATGCGGATCAATGGCGGAGCGCCGGCCGCTGCGGCGGCGGCAGAATCGACGGCGCCTGGCACCGTTGCGTTCATCGTATTCATTGCGCTGCCGTGCGCTGGTCGGTGATGACTTGCATTCCGGCCTGCAAATCGCCAGCAGTCACTTCGGTCATGCGGCCATCGCTAATGCCGGGCGTCACAGGCACCGCAACCGCTGCGCCATCGCGCAAGACCCAGACCTGACGCGCCGAAGCGGTGCTGGCGCCGCTGGCCGCCGATTTGCGCGGCCCTCTGCTGCGCGCGGGCGGCATCAGGCTGGCCACAATACCACCCTTGCCGGCCTGCCCCGCTGCCTTGGCAGACTGCGTCGGCGACGATGTTGGCGTAAACCGCAGCGCAGTATTTGGCACCAGCAGCACATCGCGCCGCTCGATGGCAGTGATGGTCGCGGTTGCCGTCATGCCGGGACGCAGGCTCAGGTCCGTATTGTCGACATCCAGGTAGGTAATGTAAGTGACCACATTGTCGGTAATGGTCGAGCCGAACGCCACCCGCGTGATGGTCGCCGGATACTTGCGGTTGGCATAGGCGCTGACGGTGAAATTAGCTTTTTGACCGACCTTGACCGAACCGACATCGGCTTCGTCGACATTGACCTGCAAGCGCAGCCGGCGCAAATCTTCGGCAATCGTAAACAACGTTACCGCCTGCAAGGATGCGGCCACCGCATTGCCGGGATCGACGGTGCGGGTCAGGATCACGCCGTCCGTAGGCGAGCGAATCGATGCTTTCGACCGATTGGTCTCGTCGGTGGACAAGGTAGCGCGTGCGCTGACGACGTTGGCGCGGGCGCTCAATTCATTGGCCCGGGCGCGCGCCAGCGTGGCGCGACCGGTGTCGAGTTCGGCCCCGGAAGGCACTTTGCCGCCCGACAGGCGCGACACTTCTTCCAGCCGCGCCAGATTGGCTTGCGTCTCCTTGACCGTCGCCACCGCTTGCGCCACGGCGGCGTTCGCGGCAGCCAGCGCGGCGCGCGAACGCACGATCTGATCGCCCAGCTTGGCGGTATCAAGCTCGACCAATACTTGGCCTTTCTTGACTTGGTCGTTGACATCCACCAACACCCGCGCCACGGTGCCGGACAGTTCGCTGCCGATACTGACCGAGCGGGTCGGCTGCAGCGTGCCGTTGGCGGTCACGGTCAGAGTGAGGTTGCCGCGCCGCACCGCTTCGGTGGTGAAACTGGGAGCGGCATTGGCTTTTTGCCGCGCTTGCCAGACAGAAACGCCGACAGCAGCAACGATCAACAATACGACGGCGATCCAGAACGCCGGGCGACGCCACCAGCGGCGTGCAGCCGGGCCAGCCAGCAGAGCCAGCGCGTCGGCATCGGCGTCAGGTTTGTTTTCGGTCGGAGCAGAAGTCTTGTTCATGAATTCGATGGTTGAGTCGTGCGTGGTGAAATTGCCGTATCGCGTTGCGGCTGCCAGCCGCCGCCCAAAGCCTTGTACAGACGCACATGGTCGGCGCTGAGATCGGTGGTGGTACTGGCTACCGCATCCTGCGTGTTGAACAAAGAGCGCTGCGTCTCCAGCACGGTCTGAAAATCGACCAGGCCGCTGGCATAGCGCTGGCGCGCGATCAGCGCAGCATTGGCCGCTGCTTCGGCCGCGTTGCGCAAACGCAGCAAACGCTCGCGATTGCCGCCCAGCGCGACCAGCGCATCTTCCACATCCTTTAAGGCAGTCAACACCGTGGCCTGATAAGCGGCCCGGGATTGTTTCAGCGCGGCTTGCTGCGCACGCACCTGCGCCCAGCCTGCGCCGCCGTCGAACAACGGCCCCGATACGCTGCCCAGCAATGCGCTTGCCAGCGCGCCGCTACCGGTGAGCGTACCGAGCGTCAACGCGCTCAAGCCCAGCGAACCATTGAGCCGGAAACTCGGATAGCGCGCGGCATCCGCTTGTCCGACCCGTCCCAGCGCGGCACTGACCTGATGTTCGGCAGCGCGCACGTCCGGGCGCTGGCGCAAGGTTTCCGCCGGCATGCTCAGTGCCAGATCGTCTTGCGCCTGCGGTATCGGACCGAGGTCCGCCAACTGCGCGCGCCATGCATCCGGCGTCTGGCCGCTCAAGAGCGCCAAACTGTGGCGCAACTGCGCGACGCTGGTTTCCAGCACCGGAATCTGGGCCCGCGTCTGCTCGCTGGCGGCTCTTGCCTGCTCGCCTTCGAGCGAAGTCAGCAAGCCGGCCTGCACCCGCCAATCGGTGATTTGCAAGGTTTCCAGCTGGCTTGCCAGATTCTCGCGTGCGATCGCCAGCCGGGCCTGCGCGCCGCGATACTGGATGTAGCCGACCGCCACTTCGGCTGCGATCGAAACCTGCACGTCGGCCAGACTGGCGGCGCTGGCTTGCGCGTTAGCTTCGCCGGCTTGCAGCGCACTGCGCTTGCCGCCGAACACATCGGGCTCCCAACTGGCGTCAAAACCGGCATTGAACGCATTGCGCGGGCTGGCGTCGCCCGATTTGCTGCGTTGCGCGGAGGCCGAAGCGTTCACGCCCGGCAGCAGGCCGGCAGCGGCGACATCGCGCAATGCGCGCGCCTGCAGCAAGACTGCCTGGGCGCTGATGACGCTGGTATTGGCTTGCAAGGCCTGCGTTATCAGCGCATCGAGCACAGGATCGTTAAAGCGTTGCCACCACTGCGCCAGCGCGATATTGCCCTGTACTGCAGCGTCGCTGCCGGCCGGCAGATTTGCCGCGGTGTTTGCCGACCATGTTGCCGGCACCGCAATAACGGGCAACCCTGGCGACTGCGGCGTCAATGACACGCACGCCGCCAAAGGCAGCACCAACGGCAGCACCAGCGCCCGTAAGCGGGATTTTTTCAACATGCAAATGTTCCGCAAAATTCATTTGCAATGGGCATTGGGGTCATCATGTTTTTCCTAGGTGTCATGCCCGATTCGGCAACATTCTCTTGAGCGTGTTATCGCCGAGCCAATAATGGTGAAACAACGCCGCAGCGGCGTGCAAACCGATCAGGAAGTAACCGGCAGTCGCGATGGCCTCGTGCAACTCCTTGATCTGTTTGGCGTTGGCCTTGTTTTCGACAATCAGCGCCGGCAGCTCCAGGCCGAAAAAGGGAATCGGCTTGCCGCCCGCACTCAGCATCAGCCAGCCCAGCATCGGCAACACCATCATCAACAGATACAACGCCACATGGAGCCCGGCGGAAAATCGCCTTTGCCATGGCGGCAGCGGGGGATCAATAGCCGGTGTAGTCGACAGCAAACGCGCCGCCAGACGTACCCATACCAGGACGAAAACCGACAGGCCGAGCATGTAATGCCACGTTTTCATCCCGTTATAGAGCGCACTGCCTTTGGGAAAAATGCCGCGCAATTCCATGCTCGCATATATCGCGACGATCAACAGCAACATCAGCCAGTGCAGCGCGATCGACAGCACGCCGTATCTGGGAGGATTGTTCGCATTCATATTCACCTCCTTCATGTTGGGATGGAATCATCATGACGCGTTCGGGCGGAAGCTTTTTATTCGTCCTCAACAGAAAACCGACCGGACGGTGTGCTGATGCAACAGTGCCCTGAATCACCGAGGTATTTTAGTGATTCGCACAGCAAAACCGTGGCGCTTTTACAATACAATACAAAACCACCGCCCCTCACGGAGCTGCCAACAGGCGCCCGGATACGCATAAACAGGCTAGAGTATATATTCTTTCCGCTTGTGAAATATGCGGAAACGGCAGGGTTTTATCAGATACCCCCGCTAATTTACTTAACTCCATTATTCATCGCGCAAGGCGGCCCAGGCTACCATCGCCCACGCCAGCAAAAACGCAGCGCCGCCGATGGGCGTGATCGCGCCCAGCATGCGCAGGCCGCTGAACGCTAATGCATACAGGCTGCCGCTAAACACCACGATCCCTGCCAGCATCACCATGCCGGCACGCGCCAGCAATGCCGACTTGAAGCGCGGCATCAGCAGCGCAATTACGAACAGGCCCAGCGCATGCGCGATCTGGTACGTCACGGCGGTATGCCATACCGCCAGCATGTCGCTGCTCACGACCGCTTTCAGTGCATGCGCACCGAAAGCGCCGGCAGCAACCGCAATGAGCATATTGATCGCAGCAGCGATCACCAGCGAACGTTCATTCATCCCGAATCCAATCATGGCAATAAAAATACATAGATATGTATTTTAGAAGAGGCAATAAAAATATGCGGTAATGGCACTATATTCAAACGTACTCCGCAAAAAAATAAAATAATTCTGCAATTGCAGCGCTCTTTCATGGATACAAAAAAACGGCCAAATGTACATTTGGCCGTTTTTTCTGCTCCAGGTCACGGCTTCAGAGTTTTTCCGTTTCGCCGTTTTTCGGCTGCCATTTCATCAGGCGTTTTTCTATCAGGCCGACCAGCGTGTCGAGTATCAGCGCAAACGCGGTCAACACCACAATTCCGGCGAACACGGTATTGATGTCAAAAGTGCCTTCCGCCTGCAAAATCAGGTAGCCGACGCCGCGCGCGGAACCGAGGTATTCGCCGACGATCGCGCCGACGAACGCCAGTCCGACCGAAGTATGCAAGCTGGAAAACACCCACGAAGTCGCCGACGGCAGATATACGCGGCGCAGCAACTGCTTGCCGTTGGCGCCCAGCATCTTGGCATTGGCCAGGATGATCGGACTGACTTCCTTGACGCCCTGATAGACGTTGAAGAAGACGATGAAAAACACCAGCGTCACCGCCAGCGCCACCTTCGACCAGATGCCCAGGCCAAACCACATCGCAAAGATCGGCGCCAGAATCACCCGCGGCATCGAATTGGCGGCCTTGATGTAAGGGTCGAGAATCGCGGCTGCCATCGGCGTAAGCGCCAGCCACAGCCCGATCGCGAGTCCGGACACGGTGCCGATGCCGAACGCCAGCACGGTTTCCGTCAGCGTCACCAGCAGATGCGAATAGATTTCAGCCGGGAACGTCAGCGTAAACCAGGTGGCGTCGCCGAAACCGACGTCCAGGCTGCCGCTACCGACGGTAAACCATTGCCAGATGCGCTGCATGACGATCAGCGGCTCACCAAAAAAAAAAGCGGTTTGCGGGTCGCGCGTGGCGACATGCCAGGCCCCCAGAGTAATGACCAATACCAGCGCTTGCCAGACACGCAGATTCTTGTGATTCGGTTTCAATAATTGCCACATGATCAGGCCGCCTTGATTTGTTGTTGATAGCCCTTGAGCACTTCATCGCGCAGCACCGACCAGATTTGCCCATGCAGTTCGACAAAGCGCGGATGCATGCGGATTTCCGCCACATCGCGCGGGCGCGGCAGGTCGATCACGAACTCGCCGATCGGATGCGTGGCCGGCCCGGCCGACAGCACGATCACGCGGTCCGACATCGCGATCGCTTCGTCCAGATCGTGGGTGATGAACAGCACCGCTTTTTTCTTCGCGTTCCACAGCTCCAGCAATTCGTTTTCCATCAATTGGCGGGTCTGGATATCCAGCGCGGAAAACGGTTCGTCCATCAAGATGATGTCCGGGTCCAGGATCAGCGTTTGCGCCAGCGCGACGCGCTTGCGCATGCCGCCCGACAACTGGTGCGGATAACGATCGCCAAAACCGCGCAAGCCGACCCGCGCCAGCCATTCCTCCCCCAGCGCCCGGGCTTCCCGCTCTTCCATGCCGCGAAACTGCAATCCGGCAATCACGTTGTCGATTGCGCTGTACCACGGCATCAGCGCTTCGGCCTGGAACATGTAACCGGCGCGGCGGTTGATGCCGCGCAACGGTTCGCCGAAAACCTTGACGCTGCCGCTGGAAGGCTCGAGCAAGCCTGCGCCGACATTGAGCAAGGTCGATTTGCCGCAGCCGGTCGGGCCGACCACGGACACGAATTCGCCGGGGGCGATATGGAGTTGCGTATCGGCTACCGCCGTATAGCGCTGCGAACGGTCATCTTTCGAGATGAAAGTGCAGGAAATATTATCCAGGGAAAGTGCAGGAGTCATAGCGGTTCAGGTTCATTCCGGCAAGCCGGAATCTATTGTCATGCGAATTGATGGCATCGGGATTGGCGCTTGCGGCGCGCGCTGTACGCGCCGCAAGCGCCGCAGATCATTTGTATTTGGCGTTAGCCTTTTTTACAAATTCATTGGTGTAAGTCTTGGCAAGATCGATGTTTTTGTCCGCCAGTTCAGGCTGGAAGGCTTGCAGCGTAGTGAGCGCAGTTTTCGGGCCGGCGGCGGGGAAAGTGCCGTCGGGCGACAGCGATTCGCGCACCTTGGTGAAGGCTTCGATATACAGCGCGCGGTCGCCCAGTAGATAGCTTTCCGGCACCACTTTGATGATGTCCGACGGTCCGGCCTTTTGCAGCCATTTCAGCGAACGCACCATCGCATTGGTCAGCGCTTGCGCAGTATTCGGATATTTCTGCAGGAAGGCTTGCGGCGCATACAGGGTCGCCGCCGGCATCGGGCCGCCAAAGACGGTATTGGTGTCTTTCAGCGTGCGGGTATCGGCAATCACCCTGACTTCCTTTTTCTGTTCCAGCATCGTGATCACCGGGTCCAGATTGGCCATTGCATCGATCTGGCCGGAACGCATCGCCGACAGCGCGCCAGCCGAAGTGCCGACACCGATGAAAGAAACATCGCTTGGCTTCAGACCGCCTTTTGCCAGCACGAAATTGGCCATCATGCTGGTCGAGGAACCGGGCGCCGAAACACCGATTTTTTTGCCCTTCAGATCGGCCACCGAGCGGTAATTCGGCATCGTTTTATTGCTGACCACCATCACGATTTGCGGCGCCCGCCCCTGCAAGACAAATGCGGTGATCGGCTGCCCCTTCGCCTGCATGCTGATCGTATGTTCATACGCTCCGGAGACCACGTCGGCGCTGCCGCCGACCATCGCCTGCAACGCTTTGGAGCCGCCGGCGAAATCGCTGATCTCGACCTGGAGGCCTTCATCCTTGAAATACCCGAGCTGCTCGGCAACGGTCAGAGGCAAATAATAGAACAGGTTTTTGCCGCCGACGGCGATCGAAACCTTGGGTTTTTCAAGGGTTTGCGCCAAAAGCGGAGCGTTGACAGCCGTCAGTCCGACCAAAAAAAGTCCTAGCGCGCTACCGAGTTTTCTGAAATGCACTGTGCTCATATGCTGTCTCCTAAATGACGTAAAAAATTCCTGATGGAAAAATTGCGGCTTTATAGTAACGCAGCTTGCAAGGTTTTTTTTGGTGCGCCGCAGCAATACTGTCTCCTGTCCGCAGGCCGGACAGCGTGTATTTCCTGACTGCGCGGCTACGTTTTATGTTGCGCGGCGATCCAGCATCGCGCGGGCAATGGTGCCGGCATCGACGTACTCGAGTTCGCCGCCTACCGGCACGCCGCGCGCCAGGCGGCTGACTTTCAGGCCGCGCGCCTTCAGCATCTCGCCGATATAGTGCGCGGTAGCTTCGCCCTCATTGGTAAAATTGGTGGCCAGCACGACTTCGGCAACCACGCCATCGGTGGCGCGGTTGATCAGTTTTTCAAGATGGATATCTTTCGGTCCCACTCCGTCGAGCGGCGACAGCCGCCCCATCAGCACGAAATACAAGCCCTTGAAAGTCAGGGTTTGTTCGATCATCAATTGATCGGCCGGCGTTTCCACCACGCATAGCAGGGTCTGGTCGCGCTCGCCATCGAGACAGGTTTCGCAGACTGCATTTTCGGTGAAAGTGTTGCAGCGGCTGCAGTGGCGGATGGTTTCCACCGCTTGATACAGCGCCCGGCTGAGCATTGCGGCACCGTCGCGGTCGTGCTGCAACAAGTGATAGGCCATGCGTTGCGCCGATTTCGGCCCGATTCCGGGCAGACGGCGCAGTGCTTCGGTCAGCAAGCTCAGGCTGGACGGCGTTTTCACGGCTTTAACGCGAAAGTCGCGCAGCGACTCACTTCGCTCCTCTCTCCCGCAAGCGGGAGAGAGGTTGGGAGAGAAAGCCGCCCGGGCGCTCTCATGCAGTGCGGTGGGATTTTCGTCATGTCCGTCAGAACGGCAATTTGAAGCCGGGAGGCATCGGCATGCCGGCGGTCAAGCCGCTCATTTTTTCTGCCGAAGTGGCTTCCGCCTTGCGCACTGCATCGTTGAATGCCGCTGCCACCAGGTCTTCCAGCATGTCCTTGTCATCGCCCAACAGCGACGGATCGATGCTGACGCGTTTGACGTCGTTCTTGCAGGTCATTACGATTTTTACCAGTCCGGCACCGGACTGGCCTTCGACTTCGATCAGCGCCAGTTGCTCTTGCGCTTTTTTCATGTTGTCCTGCATCGCCTGCGCTTGTTTCATCAGGCCGGCCAGTTGGTTTTTCATCATGGTCATTCTCCTTGCGGTTTTATGGAAATGGGTTTGATCGATCCCGGCACGACGGCCGCACCGAATTCGCGCATCAGAGTCTGCACGAAAGGATCGTTCTCGATAGTCGCTTCAGCCTGACGCTGGCGCTCTGCCTGCGCGGCCCGCGCCTGGGCGCTGGCCGTATGAACGACGGCGCCGATTTCGGTTGTGACGCGTAGCGGCTGGCCGAAATGGGCGCTGAGCGCAGCCGTCAGTTTATCCACACTGCCGGAAGATAGCAGGGTGGCCATCGGCACCCGCAAATGCAGGACGGTGCCGTCGCCATCGGCGCTCGCATTGACCAGCTCGGCTTGCAAGGCCAATTGCTGCACCACGCCGCGCATCGGCAAAGCCGCAGCCAGCTGGGGCCAGTTGCCGTCCCAACCCAGTGACGGCAACGGATGCAATTCCAGCGCTGCGGCGGCAAGCGGCGGCGTCTGGCGTGATGGGGATAGTGGGGGCGCTGCAGCTATTGCGGCAGCTGCTGGCACTGGCTGCGGGGGCGATTCAGTTTTTTTTTGAGCCGCCGGCTCAGAAAAGCCGGACATCGGCGCGACTACGGGTGCAACCGATGCCCGCGGCCTGGCCGGCATTTCGTCCTCGTCCCACGGCGGCGGCGGCATATCGTCGATGCCGCTTTTGACTGGCGTGCTCACGGGAGGGCTGGCGCTAATGTCGGGCTTGGGTGTGTTATTGCCCGCAGATGCGGATTTGCCGCCCGCGCGCGCCGCGCGCAGGGCCGCCATCGCCGGGCTGAGGCCGGGTTTTGCCGTTGCTGTTGGCACTGCCGCTGCGGGCGCAGGACTGGCGACGGCCTGCATCGCAGGTGCGGCTCTGGCGGCCGGTTTGGATACAGTCGCCGGTGCTACCGCTGCCTGTACGCTGCCGATGCCGGGCCGGAAAGCCAGCATGCGCAGCAACGTCATCGAAAACCCCGAGTATTCATCCGGGGCCAGCCCCAGTTCATTGCGGCCATGCACGGCGATCTGGTAAAACAGTTGGATTTCTTCCGCGTCAAACGCGCTCGCCAGCCGCAATACATCGTCGCGCTCCGGCAGATCGTGCGGCAACGCTTGCGGCACCGTCTGCGCCAGTGCAATGCGGTGCAGCAAGCTGCCCAAATCCTGCAACGCGACGCTATACGACAGGCTGCGCGCAGCCATTTCATCGGCGATTGCCAGCAGACCGGCGCCGTCTTCTGCCGCCAGCGCATCGAGCAGACGAATCAGGAACGATTGGTCGAGCGCGCCCAGCATCCCCTGCACCGCTTCCAGCGTGACTTTGCCAGCCGCGTAGGCAATCGCCTGATCGGTCAGCGACAAGCCGTCGCGCATCGAGCCGTGTGCACCTTGCGCCAGCAGCCGCAGCGCCGGCAATTCGAATTCGATGCTTTCCTGGCCGAGGATGTTTTCCAGATGGCTGACGATATGGCCGGGCGGCATTTGCTTGAGGTTGAATTGCAGGCAGCGCGACAGCACCGTAACCGGAATTTTTTGCGGATCGGTAGTGGCGAGAATGAACTTGACATGCTCGGGCGGCTCTTCCAGCGTCTTCAGCATCGAGTTGAATGCGGTAGTGGTGAGCATGTGGACTTCATCGATCATGTAGACCTTGAAGCGCGCATTGGACGGCGCGTAAACCGCTTGCTCCAGCAGTTGCGCCATTTCGTCCACGCCGCGGTTGGAAGCGGCATCCATCTCGATGTAATCGATGAAGCGCCCGGCATCGATCGCGGTGCAGGCTTCGCACACGCCGCAGGGCTGGGCGGTGATGTCGCCGCTGCCGTCGGCGCCGATGCAATTGAGCGATTTGGCGAGAATCCGCGACAGCGTGGTCTTGCCCACGCCGCGCGTACCGGTAAACAGATACGCGTGATGCAGGCGTTTTTGCTCCAGCGCATGGGTCAATGCGCGCACCACATGCTCCTGACCGACTAGGGTATCGAAGTTTTTGGGGCGGTATTTGCGGGCGAGGACTTGATATGACATGGCGTGATTTTACCCTATGGCGCAGCGCTTACCTTGTTTGCTGCCGCAAGCCGGGATTGCCGCTGCCGCTGCCTTGTCCCGGCTTCGCAATCGACAATATACTGGTTTATGTATTTTTCGATCTCGAATATTATATTGCGGTACATCGCATGTTTATCCGCATACTCCGGATATTGTCTATTTTCAACGGGTATGCACCACAGCATCCGGCATCAATTCCGGCGCGATTTGCAAGGGGCCGCTGCCGCTGAAACGATCGAGGAACAGGTAAATGATCGGCGTGATGAACAGCGTGATCGCCTGTGAAAAAATCAGGCCGCCGACAATCGCCAGCCCCAGCGGCTGGCGCAATTCGGCCCCGGCCCCCAAACCCAGCGCAATCGGCAACGCGCCCATCAGCGCGGCCAGCGTGGTCATCATGATCGGGCGAAAACGCAGCAGGCAAGCGCTACGGATCGCCTCAGACGGCGTCATGCCCTGGTTGCGCTGTGCTGCCAGCGCGAAATCGATCATCATGATCGCGTTTTTCTTGACGATGCCGATCAGCATCAGGATGCCGATGGTGGCGATCAGCGTCAGCTCGAAGCCGAACAGGCGCAGGGTCAGCAACGCACCGACCGCAGCCGAAGGCAAGCCGGCCAGGATCGTCAGCGGATGGATATAGCTCTCGTACAACACGCCGAGCAAGATGTAGATCACGATCACCGCCAGCAACAACAATGCGACTTGGCTGCCCTGCGACGACTCGAATGCCGCAGCATCTCCGGCATACGAGGTAATCACGCTGGCAGGCATGCGCAAATCAGTCTTGAACTGGGCGATTTTGGCGCTGGCATCGCCCAAAGGAATGTTCGCGCCCAAGTTGAACGAAATGGTAATCGCCTGCAATTGCCCCTGATGGTTGACGCTGACCGGCCCTACCGTGCGGCGCACGCTGGCAATGCTCATCAACGGGACCAGAGCGCCATTGGCGCTGCGCACATGGATTTTATGCAAGTCCGTTTCATCCTGGCTGCCGCTATCAGCGTCTTGCAGGATTACCTGAAAACTGTTGCTGCTGGTAAAAATGGTCGAAACCTGCCGTTCGCCATAGGCGCTGTAAAGCGCGGTACGGATATCCTGGATTTGCACTCCGGCACTATTGGCGCGGTCGCGGTCGATATCGAGCTGCGCCTGCAAGCCCTTCAACTGCGAGTCGCTGGTGACATCGCGAAAGATCGGATCGGCCCGCATCTTGGCTTGCAGCCGCTCCGACCAATCGTTGAGTTCATCGGCGCGCACGCTTTGCAGCACGTATTGATAGCGGCTCTTGCTGGATTTGCCGCCCAGGCGCAGATTCTGCACCGGGTTCAGATACACCGACAGCCCGGGGATGCTGTTGGCCTTCCTGCGCAATGGTTCCAGCACGGCGTTCATGGCCTTGCGCTCTGACCTGGGCTTGAGGCCGATAAACATCGCGCCGCTGTTGCCGCTGCTGACGCGGGCCATGACGCTTTCCACGTTGGGATCGCTCTTGACGATCGCCGCCACCTGCCTGACCAGCGCCGCCATCGCCGGATACGCAATATCCTGCGGCCCTTCGATCGAGGCGCTGATCTGGCCGATGTCTTCGCTCGGGAAAAACCCTTTCGGAATCTCGATGAACAACACGGCGGTCAGGACAAACGTGGCCAGTGCCGCCGCCAATACTACGTTGTTGTGTTTCAGGCACCAATCCAGCCCACGGGTATACCCTCTGACTACCGACTGGAAGCCTTTTTCGAAGTTGCGGCTGAGCCAGTTATCGTTTTCATGCGTTTCATGACGCAGGAAACGGCTGCACAGCATCGGCACCAGCGACAGCGAAACCACGGCCGACACCAGCACCGCCAGCGACACCACCACTGCAAATTCATGGAACATCTGGCCGATCACGCCCGGCATGAAGAAAATCGGGATGAATACGGCCA
>Ga0366810_1052_pt2 | contig 14876 bp, 13 predicted proteins | sample TotcelN113001M15_FD_207027 | JGI IMG/M metagenome (GOLD analysis project Ga0366810, IMG submission 207027) | Enriched cells from coal bed in the Powder River Basin, Montana, United States - Total cells N11 rep3 HSBNCT.N11.300.1.M15 ...
TACCTAGCGTACCTTCGAACTCCTCCGTTACACTTTGGGAGGAGACCGCCCCAGTCAAACTGCCTACCATGCACTGTCCCCGTACCGCAAACCGACACAGGTGGGCGAGATGAGTATTCTAAGGCGCTTGAGAGAACTCGGGAGAAGGAACTCGGCAAATTGGTACCGTAACTTCGGGATAAGGTACGCCCTGGTAGTTTGACCCCCCCTGCGGGGGAAGGATGAAAGGGTTGCAATAAACTGGTGGCTGCGACTGTTTAATAAAAACACAGCACTATGCAAACACGAAAGTGGACGTATATGGTGTGACTCCTGCCCGGTGCTGGAAGATTAAATGATGGGGTGCAAGCTCTTGATTGAAGTCCCAGTAAACGGCGGCCGTAACTATAACGGTCCTAAGGTAGCGAAATTCCTTGTCGGGTAAGTTCCGACCTGCACGAATGGAGTAACGATGGCCACACTGTCTCCTCCCGAGACTCAGCGAAGTTGAAATGTTTGTGATGATGCAATCTACCCGCGGCTAGACGGAAAGACCCCATGAACCTTTACTGTAGCTTTGCATTGAATTTTGAACCAATCTGTGTAGGATAGGTGGGAGGCTTTGAAGCGTGGACGCCAGTCTGCGTGGAGCCAACCTTGAAATACCACCCTGGTTTGTTTGAGATTCTAACCTTGGTCCGTTATCCGGATCGGGGACAGTGCATGGTAGGCAGTTTGACTGGGGCGGTCTCCTCCCAAAGTGTAACGGAGGAGTTCGAAGGTACGCTAGGTACGGTCGGACATCGTGCTAATAGTGCAATGGCATAAGCGTGCTTAACTGCGAGACTGACAAGTCGAGCAGGTACGAAAGTAGGACATAGTGATCCGGTGGTTCTGTATGGAAGGGCCATCGCTCAACGGATAAAAGGTACTCTGGGGATAACAGGCTGATTCCTCCCAAGAGTTCATATCGACGGGGGAGTTTGGCACCTCGATGTCGGCTCATCACATCCTGGGGCTGTAGCCGGTCCCAAGGGTATGGCTGTTCGCCATTTAAAGTGGTACGTGAGCTGGGTTTAAAACGTCGTGAGACAGTTTGGTCCCTATCTGCCGTGGGCGTTGGAAATTTGAAGGGGGCTGCTCCTAGTACGAGAGGACCGGAGTGGACGAACCTCTGGTGTACCGGTTGTCACGCCAGTGGCATTGCCGGGTAGCTAAGTTCGGAAGAGATAACCGCTGAAAGCATCTAAGCGGGAAACTCGCCTTGAGATGAGATTTCCCTGGAGCCCTGAGCTCCTTGAAGGGTCGTTCGAGACCAGGACGTTGATAGGCTGGGTGTGGAAGTGCAGTAATGCATTAAGCTAACCAGTACTAATTGCCCGTAAGGCTTGTCCCTATAACCTTAGCAGGGTATAGCTCGATGAGTACACCTGTGTTTGCCTGATATGGCAGTCACAACCCAAAAAATACAAATTCTTTACTTCTTCCAGATTGCGTTGTTTGCTGCCTTACCGGACCGTAGTGATGCGGAATGCGGCGGAGCAAGCGATGTTACAAGTTATGCCTGATGACCATAGCAAGTTGGTACCACCCCTTCCCATCCCGAACAGGACCGTGAAACGACTTTGCGCCGATGATAGTGCGTCAACACGTGTGAAAGTAGGTCATCGTCAGGCTGTTATTCCGAAAAACCCCGGTACTTGCGTACCGGGGTTTTTTTTTGCCAAAAACACCGGGCACGGCTGCCGCGCGCGCAGCCCGGCAAGCCCGCTCACCGCACGGCCTGCGTGATCCCTGATTTCGTTCTTCCCTTGCAACATCCTGGCGGGACTGATATCCCGTGGACATAAAAAAATCCGCATACAGCGGATCTTTTTATTTCAGCGTCCCGCACAGGGGGACAGGTTACGCAGCGGGAACGTTCAGCGCGTGCTGCGGCTCCGCGCATTGGCTGCACAATGCGCAGGCGCAGTGCGTTTTTGTGGTCTAAGAACCTGATCAGTATCTCCGCAACAATAGCGCCAGGAAAGCCAGCACCACGAACTGCAAGCTGGTGTGCAGCTGGCGTTCGCAGTTTTTCCACAGCCGCCGACATTTCTCCAGCCACGCGAAAGAGCGTTCGACTACCCAACGCTTGGGCATGACAGCAAAGGTGTGCGGTTCATTACGTTTGGCAATTTCCACCGAAGCGCCCCATAACTGCCGGACGCCTTCGGCAAACGGCGCGCCGCTGTAGCCAGCGTCGGCCATTACGTTGAGCACCTTCGACAGCGTGTCCTTGTGCCGACCCAGCATCGCCAACGCACCGGTCCGATCCGTCACATCGGCCGGCGTCACCCAAATCGCATGCGGCAGGCCTTGCGTATCGACGGCAATATGCCGTTTGATGCCCGATATTTTCTTGCCGGCGTCATACCCTTTGTTCCGGGCGGTGTCGGTATTCTTCACGCTTTGCGCGTCCACGATGCAAAAGCTCGTCAAGCTGGCGCGTCCGTTGAGCTTGCGCTCCTGCGCCACCTGATTTTTTTAATGCCTGCTCCAGCAGGCTCGACTCTTGCCCGGCACGCTCGCCGCTCCATTGATCAAAGTAATAGCGCACCGTGCTGACCGAGGGAAAGTCGCTCGGCAGCGCACGCCAGACACTGGCATTTTTCAGCAAATACAGGATTGCGCAAAAAATATCGTATAAGTCGTCCCGCCTGGGGCGTGTCTTGTGCCGGGCGCCTTCCAGCAGGCTTCTGATAGGCTCGAATTGCTCCCGGCTGATGTCGCTCGGATAAGATTTCCTGCTCATGGTCATTCTACCGTTCGCCGAAACCGGCTCATCAGCGTTTGACCGGAAGATACTGATCAGGTTCTCAGAATATCCATTTCGCGCTAAGAACGGCAAAATTCACGCCACTGTTCGGCTGCTTGATTCCTCCGTTGGAAAAGTGCTGGATTTTTAAGCCTAAATCGATTTTATTGGAAAACACATAACCCAGTCCTAAGTGGCTTCCAAATTGGAAAGCGGTAGAGAGCGTGTGATTATTATTATCATATACATGCGATAGCAAATGCGCGCCAATCCCTGCTTCTGCATACGGTCCGGTTTTACTATCCTTTTGAAAGCGTAAGACGGGTGTAATGCCGATGTCGGTAATATTTTGGGTTGCATCCGGTTGGTTCCGATAGCGTGTACCGCGCCATTGCGCCAAAGTCAGGTCCCAATAGCCGCCGATGTGCATGTTGTTCGATTGCCACCATTTATCTTCCCAATTCCATTGCGCTCCGATACGCACCATTTGTGTTTTGTTGCCGGTGGCTGCCTCTAGGGAAGTCGAGTCAATTGCATGACTGTTGGTCTGCATGCCAATGAATGCGATGCTTGCGAACAGAAATTTAACGGGGGGGGTTTTGAGATGACGTGTCATGGCAACTTTCTATTATAGAAAAAAGCATTCTGTTACCGGTTTGGGCCGCTGTAATATTGTGCCACTGTTATCCACTTTGCGATTCTGCGCTCAAAACAGGCGTGGAATGAAAAATTTTCGATGAACGCTTTATGTCAGGCTCTTGTCGATTGTGAAAAATATTCCCTTTAGTACGAAGGAAACAGTGTGAACACAAATACGAATTTACCAAAAATCGCTTTCCTTGGTATCGGCTTGATGGGAAAGCCGATGGCACGGCGGCTCTTGCAAGCCGGTTATCCGTTGAGCGCGTGGAATCGCACCCGCAGCAAGGCTGAAGAATTAACTGTAGAAGGCGCACAGATTGCTGCATCACCGTTGGATGCGGTGCGCGAGGCGAAAATCGTTATTACCATGCTGGAAGCGGGGCCGGTAGTTGCGCAGGTCATTGATGCCGCGCTGGCGGGACTTTCTTCCGATACGCTGGTCATCGATATGAGTTCGACGCAACAAACGCAAGCCCGTGCGCTGCATGCGATGTTGCAGCGGCACGGAATCGGCTTCATCGATGCGCCGGTTTCTGGCGGGGTCATCGGGGCCGAAGCCGGTTCGCTGGCGATCATGGCCGGCGGTAATGCAGCGGATTTCGCCAGGGCTGAACCGATTTTGCGCTGCATGGGGCGGCCCACGCTGGTGGGGCCGGCGGGCTGCGGGCAGCTGGCAAAACTGTGCAATCAATTGATTGTCGGCGGCACGCTCAACATCATTGCGGAAGCTTTGTTGCTGGCCCAGGCTGGCGGTGCGGATCCGGTCGCGGTAAGGGCGGCTCTGCGGGGAGGTTTTGCCGAGAGCCGCTTGCTGGAGGTACACGGAGAACGCATGTTGACGCGTAATTTTTTGCCAGGTGGCCAAGTCAAAAGCCAGACCAAGGATCTGGACAATGTATTGCTGGCAGCCGCAGATGCAGGACTTGCGTTGCCATTGGCGGAACAAATCACGCAGCACTATCACAGTATTCTTGCTGCGATGCCGCATGCCGATCAGTCTGCCATTTTGTTCGCGCTGGAAGCCATGAACCCCGGCCAACGCTTGGGGACGGCGCCAGACCATTTGCCGGATTGAGTTCGTAATTTTTTGATGACGATGGCAGCAGTATTTTTAACTCTTCTTGAAATACTTGCGGGAAATATGGTTTTATTGATTATACTCCTTGTATTATCTGAAATTGGCAAGCCAGCGTTTTTATCTGATTGCGCTATTGAAGATGTGATTCGGCCGCCTCACGCGGCTGTTTCAATAATATTTTGATAAACCTGCCGTGTAAAACTCCGAGGTGGCCTTTTGTCTTTTGATGCCGGTATGACGCGATTTTTGCTGATGGGGGCGACTTTATCTGCATTGAACGGCTGTGCGCAATTTTCTGCCGACCAAACGCCCACGCGGCACTCCGCAAGTGCGCTTTCTGCTGGCGTTCAAAAATCACGATCGGATACCGGATTGGCCCTGTTTTCAGCCAATGCTGCTAACGGATTGCCGTCCGGCTGGGTGCCGTTATTAATTACCCATACCAAAAAGCGCACCGAATACCGTTTGGTATCCGAGGCCGGGCGCACTATTTTGCATGCGCAAGCGCACGCAGCCGCATCTGGATTGATACAGGAAACCAACCTTGATCCGATGCGCTATTCGTGGCTGCAATGGCGCTGGAAAGTCGCGGATTTGCTCAAGTTGGCCGACAATTCCCAGCGCGATGCGGAAGATTCTCCGGTGCGCATCGTGCTGGCTTTCGATGGCAATAAGGATGCATTGTCGTTTAACGACCAAATCATGTTCGAAACCGGCAAGCTGATTTCCGGACGCGATTTGCCGTATGCGACGCTGATGTACATTTGGGAAAACAAAGCGCCCGTCGATAGCGTCATCAATAACAGCCGTACCGGCCGCATCAAAATGATGGTCGCTGCCAGCGGCAACGCAGGCGTGGGCCGCTGGCAGAATTTTTCGCGCAATATCGTGGAAGACTATGTACGTGCGTTCGGTGAAAAGCCGGGTCGGTTGATCGGCATCGGTGTGTTGACCGATACCGATAATACCGAAGAAAGCATCGAGGCATGGTACGGCGATATTGTGCTGCTGGCTCAGCAACAAAAGGTGGCAGCGCATTGAGTCGCGCTGCCACTTCCGGCCTGGTGGATTGGATTGAATCGGCGGGTATGCCTATTTTTATGCCATTTTCCACGTATATATACGCGGAATAAAAATATACCTGACTAAGTATATTGCACAGCTACAAGTCTTGCCGAGGCAGCAATGCCTGCGCCAGCCGGACCCAATAGGTGGCCCCGATCGGTAGCAGCGCATCGTTGAAGTCGTAGCTCGGGTTGTGCAGATTGCAGGGCCCCAGCCCGTGTCCGCTGCTGCGATGATCGCCTTCTCCATTGCCGATGAATACATAGCAGCCCGGTTTTTCCTGCAGCATGAACGCGAAATCTTCGGCACCCATCGTGGGTTCGACTTTCGCATCGACTTGCTGCGCGCCGACGATTGACTCCATCACGGCAACCGCTGCAGCAGTTTGCTGCCGGTGGTTGATCAGTGGCGGATAATTGCGCTTGAATTCGTATTGCAATTCTGCATCGAATGCGCTGGCGGTATGGCGGGCGATGTCATGCATCCGTTGCTCGATTAAGTCCAGCACTTCAGTGCTGAAGGTGCGCACGGTGCCGATCAACGTAGCGTCGTCCGGGATCACATTAGTGGCGCTGCCCGCGTGGATTTGCGTAATCGACAGCACTGCGGCATCGTTCGGATTCTTGTTGCGGCTGATGATGGTTTGCCAGCTTTGCGCAATCTGCACCGCTACCATGACCGGATCGATGCCTTTGTGCGGTTGCGCCGCATGGCTGCCCTTGCCTCTGACGATCACTTCAAATTCGTTGCTGGAGGCCATCATCGGACCCGGTGTGACAGCGAAGCTGCCGACCGCGATGCCGGGCCAGTTGTGCATCCCATAAACCGCATCCATCGGACATTGCGCGAACAGGCCGTCTTCCATCATCTTGCGTGCGCCGCCGCCGCCTTCCTCGGCCGGTTGGAAAATCAGATAGACGGTACCGTCGAAATCGCGCTGCTTGGACAAATAATGGGCGGCCCCCAGCAGCATCGCGGTATGGCCGTCATGCCCGCAGGCGTGCATCTTGCCCGCATGGCGGGACGTGTGTGCGAAGGCATTGATTTCCTGCATCGGCAGCGCATCCATGTCGGCCCGCAAGCCGATCGCGCGCGTGCTGTTGCCGTTTTTGATGATGCCGACCACGCCGGTGCCGCCCATGCCGCGCAAAATCGGAATCCCCCATTCGGTCAACTTGGCAGCCACTACAGCGGCGGTGCGCTGTTCTTCGTAGCATAGTTCCGGATGGGCGTGAATGTCGCGGCGGATTTGCTGCAGTTCAGCCTGGAACTGCATGATCGGATCAAGTAATTGCATGGTGTTCTCCAAATTCTTTTTGCTCTGCTAGGCTGGGCACATGAACGGTAATGGTAACTCCAACGGGCATGCGCGTGTGAATGCGGCACACCCTGGTATCGGTATCGGCCGGGCCCAGTTTTGCTTGATTTGGATTACAGTACAGGATGCAAATCCTGCCGATTATTGATGCGGCACTATTAAATATGGAGCCGCATCCCCTCACCCCGGCCCTCTCCCAAGAGGAGAGGGTGAGAAATGGGCACGATGAAATAGAGCCTTCATCGTGCCGGAACAATAAAGTGAACCAACGATGACATCTTCAACCATCCGCGCGGTTTGTCCGCACGACTGTCCCGATACCTGCGCGCTGCTGGTGACCGTCCGCGATGGTGTCGCCACTGAAGTGCGTGGCGACCCTGACCATCCGACTACGGCCGGCGTGCTGTGCACCAAGGTGGCGCGATATGCGGAGCGCACGTATCACAAGGACCGCCTGCTGACGCCGATGAAACGCATCGGCAAGAAAGGCGAAGGCAAGTTTGCACCGATTAGCTGGGAGGAGGCGATTGAAACCATCGCAGCGCGGCTGCAGCGCATTGCCGACCCGCAGGCGATCCTGCCATACAGCTACGCCGGCACCATGGGCCTGGTGCAGGGCGAGTCGATGGCGATGCGGTTTTTTCACAAGCTCGGCGCGTCCCTGCTGGAGCGCACCATTTGCGCCACCGCCGGCGGCGAGGGCTACAAATACACTATCGGCGCACGGATCGGCACCGATGTCGAGCAAACCGAACATGCCAAGCTGATCCTGATCTGGGGCGGCAATCCGATTGCTTCCAACCTGCATTTCTGGATGCGCGCCCAGCAGGCCAAGCGTAACGGCGCCAAGCTGATCGCGATCGATCCGTACCGCTCGCTGACTGCGGAGAAATGCCATCAGCACATCGCGCTGCTGCCCGGCACCGATGGCGCACTGGCGCTCGGCTTGATGCATGTGCTGATTGCCGAAAATCTGGTCGACCAGGATTACCTGGATCGCTACACCGAAGGCTACACGCAGCTCAAGGAGCGGGTTGCCGAATGGCCGCCGCAGCGGGTGGCGGCGACCTGCGGCATCAGCGTCGAGGAAGTGCTGCAACTGGCCCGCGATTACGGCGCCACTGCGCAGCGCGGCGAAGCGACGCTGATCCGGCTCAATTACGGCGTCCAGCGCACCCACGGCGGCGGCATGGCGGTGCGCAATGTGGCTTGTCTGCCGGCGCTGGTGGGAGCCTGGCGGCATGCGGCGGGCGGCGTGCTGCTGTCTTGTTCGGATGCTTTCCCGAAAGATCGGGCGGCGCTGGAACGGCCCGATTTGCTGGCCGGGCGCAGCCCGCGCAGCATCAATATGGTAACCATAGGCGACGACTTGCTGCGCGCCGCGAGCCCTGCATTCGGCCCCAAAATCGAAGCCCTGATCGTCTACAACTCGAACCCGGTGGCGGTCGCGCCGGAATCAGGCAAAGTCGCGCAGGGCTTTGCGCGGGAAGACTTGTTTACCGTGGTGCTGGAGCATTTTCAGACCGACACCGCCGATTATGCGGACATCCTGTTGCCTGCCACCACCCAGCTCGAACATGCGGACATCCATTCGACCTACGGCCACATGTACATGATGGCGAATAATGCGGCGATTGCACCATTGGGCCAGGCGAAACCGAATACCGAAATTTTCCGCCTGCTGGCGGCGCGCATGGGATTTTCCGAGCCCTGTTTTCAGGACAGCGACGACGCCATCGCAGCACAAGCTTTCTGCGCCGACGATGCCCGTGTCGCCGGGCCCTATTGGGAACAACTCAAGCAGCAGGGTTGGCAAAAAATGCGGATGCCGGATGCACCGTTTGCGCGCGGCGGCTTTCCGACCGCGTCCGGCAAATGCGCGCTGTATTCGCAGGCTATGGCCGCTGTCGGCCTCGATCCGTTGCCAACCTACCATGCGCCGCACGAATCGGTAGCCAGCGATCCGGCACTGGCCGCGCGCTATCCGCTGGCGATGATCTCGCCACCGGCCCGCAATTTCCTCAATTCCACTTTCGTCAACGTGCAAAGCCTGCGCGACACCGAAGGCGAGCCGCATCTGGACATGCATCCGGCTGACGCCGTAGCGCGCGGCATTGTGCAAGGCAACAGCGTGCGCATCTTCAACGACCGTGGCAGTTTTGTATGCAAGGTGCGCATCACCGACAAGGCGCGCCGCGGGCTGGTGGTCGGATTGTCGATCTGGTGGAAAAAATATGCGGCCGATGGCAAGAATGCAAATCAGGTAACCAGCCAGCGTTTGACCGACATGGGACGCGGGCCGACCTTTTACGACGTACTGGTGGAGGTGGAAAAAGTGTGAACACCTTTTGGCGCAGGGTTGCATTGCTGGGCGTTGGCGCACTGCTGTGCGGCTGCGCGCAAATGAGCTATCTGGCGCAGGCAGTGCACGGGCAATCTGCATTGCTGTCCGCGGCCCGGCCGATCGACGATTGGCTGGCCGACCCGCATACCGATTTGCGCCTGAAGAACAAGCTCGCCATCACCCAGACTATCCGCGCTTTTGCAGTGCACGAACTGTCCTTGCCGGATAACCCCAGCTACACCACTTATGCTGCGTTGCGGCGGCCCTTCGTATTGTGGAATGTAGTGGCGACTCCCGCGTTGTCGCTGAAGCCGAAGCAATGGTGTTTTCCGGTTGCCGGATGCGTCAGTTATCGCGGTTATTACGAACAGGGGCAAGCGCAGGCCGAGGCGCTGGCGATGGGAGCCCAAGGTTATGACGTGCAGGTCGCTGGCGTACCCGCCTACTCGACGCTGGGCTGGTTCAAGGACCCGGTGATTTCTACTTTCATCGATTATCCGGAGACCGAGCTGGCACGGCTGATCTTTCATGAGTTGGCGCATCAGGTAGCGTATGCGCCGGGCGATTCTGCGTTTAACGAAGCATTTGCGACTGCGGTGGAACAAGCCGGTTTGCAGCGCTGGCTGGAGTTGCATGGCGATGCCAAAATGCGTCAGTCGTATGCTATTCATATTGAGCGCAAGCGGGATTTTCTGGCATTGCTGATGCAGTGCCGGCAGGCATTGGAAATCACCTATGCAAAAGCTGCACCGGATGCGGAAAAACTGCAGCGCAAGGCGGAAATATTCGAGGCGCTGCAACAGGAATATCTGACCCTGAAGCAATCGTGGGGCGGCTATTCCGGCTATGACCGCTGGTTTGCCGAGCCGCTCTCAAATGCCCATTTGGCGGCGCTGGCGACTTACCATGATCTGGTGCCGGGGTTTCAGGCGTTGCTGCAACAGGACCGGCGTTTTGATCGTTTTTATGCGCACGTCAAGGTATTAGCCAGTCTCGACCGCCAGGAGCGCCGCCGCCGCTTGCTGGCATTTGCCGGCGCGTGAGCGGTACTTGTATCGATAGATTCTTGGCGGGCGGTATGGTGCGAACGGAGGCGCCGGGATGCTGAAAAGCTAGAGCGCTTGCTCTGTAACCACGCAAAAGGCTTGCGCTACCACGCGGGCGCCGATAGCATGACAATATAAAAAGAAACAACCGTGCGTTTTTGCGGCATCTGTCAACAATATCGAGACAAGGGAATTTCCATGGATAAAATCTGGCTGAAAAACTACCCCGCAGGCGTGCCTAGCGAAATCGACTTCACCCAATACCGATCGCTGGCGCATTTGTTCGACGAGGCATTTCGTAAATATGCGTCGCGCAACGCCTTTGTTTGCATGGATAAATTTCTCACTTACGGCGAAGTCGATGCACTTTCGCGCACGTTCGGCGCTTGGCTGCAAGGGCGCGGCCTGAGCCACGGCGCGCGGGTCGCGATCATGATGCCGAACGTGCTGCAGTATCCGGTGGCAATCGCCGCGATCCTGCGCGCCGGCTATACCGTGGTCAACGTCAATCCCTTGTACACCGCGCGCGAACTGGAGCATCAGCTCAGGGACAGCGGCGCCGAAGCCATTATCATCCTGGAAAATTTCGCCACCACGCTCGAGCATGTGATCGCCAAAACCAGCATCAAGCATGTGGTAGTGGCCAGCATGGGCGACTTGCTGGGCAGCATCAAGGGCGCGATCGTCAATTTCGTGGTGCGTAATGTCAAAAAAATGGTGCCCGCATATACGTTGCCGAACACGATTTCCTTTGGCAAGATGATGTCGGAAGCTGCCAGCCTGAGTCTGCGCCCGGTCGATCTCAGTCATGATGATATTGCCTTTCTGCAGTACACCGGAGGCACCACCGGTCTGGCCAAGGGGGCAATGCTTTCGCATCGCAACGTGATTGCCAACGTATTGCAAAACGAGGCATGGCTGCAGCCCGCTCTGGTGAAAGAGCCGCGTGTTGAACAATTGACGATGGTCTGTGCATTGCCGCTGTATCACATCTTTGCGCTGACGATCTGCGATTTGCTGGGTACGCGCATCGGCGCGTTGAATATTCTGGTACCGAATCCGCGTGATTTCACCGGCTTCGTCAAGGAATTGTCAAAGTACAAGTTCAATGTTTTCCCGGCCGTGAATACGCTGTTCAATGCGCTGTTGAATACCCCCGGCTTCGACAAGCTCGACTTTTCCGGCCTCAAGGTATCCAACGGCGGCGGCATGGCGGTGCAAAGAGTGGTGGCCGACAAATGGTTCAAGGTCACCGGTTGTCCTATCACCGAAGGCTATGGCCTGTCCGAAACATCGCCGGTAGCTACCGCCAATCCGGCCGACAGCACCGAATATTCCGGCACCATCGGATTGCCGATTCCGTCTACCGAAATTGCCATTCTCGATGACAATGGCCAGCCGGTGCCGCTGGGACAAAGTGGCGAGATCGCGATCCGCGGTCCGCAAGTAATGGTCGGCTATTGGCAGAGCCCGGCAGAAACGGCACGCGCAATGACACCGGACGGATTTTTCAAGTCGGGCGATATCGGAATCATGGATGAGCGCGGCCATACCCGCATTGTCGACCGCAAGAAAGACATGATTCTTGTGTCCGGTTTCAACGTCTATCCGACCGAGATCGAAGGCGTGGTAGCCGAACATCCGGGCGTGCTGGAATGTGCGTGTATCGGCGTGCTGGATGAACATTCGGGCGAAGCGGTCAAATTGTTCGTGGTACGGAAGGACCCGGCCCTAACGGTCGAAGAATTGCAGCGGTTTTGCAAGGAAGAGTTAACCGGCTACAAGCGTCCGAAGTACATCGAATTCCGCACCGAACTGCCAAAGACCAACGTCGGTAAAATCCTGCGACGCGAATTGCGCGAAGAGAAAAAAACCGCTTGAGAAAATGCAGCAGTAGCTGCTTTGCAAACAATCGCCAAAAACCGCCTTGTCAAAAGCGGTTTTTTTATCGGAAATACATAAGGGAATCGGTACGCACCAAATGAGAAAGAAGGGCAGCGGTTCTGCGATCGTTTTATTTGGGCCGGGGCGAACGCAAATCAGCGTCGGGTATCGACAAGCTGCCCGTTCTTATCTCGGCCACCGCATTGGCGACAGCGCTGGCGACATTGCGTATTTCCTGTTGCAGCGCCAAGTCGCGGTCCAGCGCTTCATGGCTTTCTGCATAGGATTCGTAATAGCCGACCAGCCTGTCCAGACGCGACAATGTCCCGGCGTCGATCAAGCCCATCCAGTCCAGCCACTCGGACAATGCTTTGCGCACCCCTTCGGTGCCGGCGACATCCCCGTGTACGACCAGACCATACGCGCGTCCCGCCAGATGCTTCGGATATGACCACCCCTTGAGTTCAAGATCCTTCGCTTTTTTTGCATTCTTGCCGGAAGTGCTGGTCGGATCTGGATTGCCGCCATCTGCACAAACCAGACGGTCTATCATCAGCTTCAATACTGCGGGCGCCTGGTACCAATACACTGGCGTCATGATGATGATCGCATGTGCAGCCACCCATTTTTCATATATCTCAGCCATCCAGTCGTGGGTTTGGCGCTCGGCATGATTGGGATAGCAACTGCAAGGCCAGTGGCACAGCGGCATCGCGGTGGAAACGCAGCCTTTGCAAGGATGAATATGTTTGTCATAGGAGGAAATGAGCAGGCTCAAGTCCAGCAAATCGACTTCTATATCGCGCGCGTCCAATGTTTCCGCCGCAAGTTTAGTCATCCGAAACGTCTTCGATATTTCGCCGGGGCAACTCCCGTCATTGCGGGCCGCGCCGCAAATAATCAGCACGCGCGACCGGGTGGCTGGATCTTTTTGCCGCGCTTCCGCTGCAATCAATTTATCGCGGGTAGCTCTCCATTCCACTGACAGATCATAATCCGGGTCGGCGAACCCGGGCCCGGCTTTTTCGGTGATCGGCGCTTTATTGCCGGTGGTATAGTTTTCCCACGCTATTTGTTCTATTTTGGCAATTTCCGACTGCACTACATCGAATGCCGGACCAACGAAGGAGCGCTGGAATTCAAGATGGAATTCGTCTCTTTCAAGCGGGCGAGGCGCTTGCCCTTTGCGTGGTTCTGTCATGCTGGTCTCCCGATACGAGAAAAGAATGGCTATGGGGACGATCGCTCAGTATGTTATCGCGGCCCCGCCGGGCTCATGCATCGAATCGCTGATAATTTGGCGCGCGTAATTTGTTTCCTCTTCGGTGTCGGTATGGGCAATGAGAGCGACATGGCCGCTTTCCAGCGCGTTTTTCACCAGATCGGAAACGTCTCCCTTGCTATTCTCAGCCCCGGCCACCGCGCCGACGATGGCCCCCAGGCTTGCACCCCAGCCCAGCATCGACAGCGTGCCGAGCACCGGACTGGCTATGAACAAGCTGATGTTTGCTGCCGCGAGCGCGACGGTGCCGACTGCTCCGGCGAGCGTGCCTACTGCGGTGCCGATTGCGCCGTCGCGCAGCATTTCCTTCAGTACGTCATCACTGTCAGCCTTGACAGCCCGGCCTTGGCTGTCGCGTTCGGTTTCCAGTATTTTTATTTTTTCCGGCACCAGGCCGCGTTGAGCGAGCAAGTCGCGCGCAGCCTCGGCTGCGGCGCGTGTTGCGTAGAGACCCAGAACTCTGTGCAGGTAGTTTTTCATTGCGTTGCTCCGGTTGGGCAAACTGCGCCATCATCAAGCTGCATCTTCGAAGAAAACCCGTTCATATCCGGCAATGCATGCGCGATTGCCTACGCAGGATCATTACCGTTTATTATTTTATTGTAATCAATTTCAAGTTTCGGGGTGAATATCGCGCGATTTTTCAATCGCGATCATCCGGATCTCTGCGGAGTTTATTGCGCATAGGGAGTATGGCAAAAAACCTATAGCATTCCGCATTTAATATAAGCGCTATTAAAAATACGCCATCCAGTATGTTATTAACGCATAACGTTCGCGGAGGACGCTGTGAGCGATTCCAGCGGTGGAATCTGGCGTGGCTTGCGGTCTTCGCTGGTGGCGACGTAAGTAAGCGTGGCTTCGGTGACCTTGACCGTTTCCGCTTCGAGCCGGTTGCGTTCCGCATAGACTTCGACCGTCACGGTAATCGATGTGTTGCCGACCCGAATCACTTCCGCATAAAACGACAGCAGATCGCCGACGAATACCGGATGCTTGAACAGAAAGGAATTCACCGCGATGGTGGCGACCCGGCCGTTGGCGCGCCGCGTGGCGGGGATCGCGCCGGCGATGTCGACCTGCGCCATGATCCAGCCGCCGAACACGTCGCCGTGGATATTCGCATCGGTCGGCATCGGCATTACCCGCAGCGTGGGCATGATGCCGGGAGGCAGGCCGTGGTAGATGGTGGTAGTGTTTTCTGGTGTCTGCATCATATGATTTCTCGGAAGGGCTACAATTCGGGGCTGTGCATCATTACGCGACAGTCGCGCAACTGCATCCCTGATTGAATCATAAAAGAGTTATTTGTGCCATGCGTCGTCACTCCGGTTCACCTTCACCTCCTGTTAGACAAGGCCCCCGCAACGACTGGGCCACGCTGAAAACCCTGCTGCCTTACTTGTGGGTGTACAAGTGGCGGGTGATTTTTGCGCTGCTG
>Ga0366810_1060_pt1 | contig 14451 bp, 12 predicted proteins | sample TotcelN113001M15_FD_207027 | JGI IMG/M metagenome (GOLD analysis project Ga0366810, IMG submission 207027) | Enriched cells from coal bed in the Powder River Basin, Montana, United States - Total cells N11 rep3 HSBNCT.N11.300.1.M15 ...
TCGCCAGCGGGATCCCGGGCAGGCCGGCGCCGCTGCCCACGTCCACGACGGTCGAACCTTCCGTCACCAGGGCCGCGCAAGCTATCGAGTTGAGGACGTGGCGTTCCCAGAGCCGCTCACCTTCGCGCGGCCCGATGACACCCCAGTCGATTCCTCGACTTGCCAATATGTCTACATATTGCCTAATCGCTTCCGAGCCGGTTCCGAAAAGCCCGGCTCGGGCGTCCACCGTCAAGCTCAGGCCTTCGGCAGCACCACAACGCGACGCTGCGGCTCTTCACCCTCGGACTCGCTGATCAACCCTGCGGCAGCCACGGAATCATGGACGATCTTGCGCTCGAACGGGTTCATCGGAGCGAGCCGGACGGCTTCACCGCTGTCGTTGACCTCGGCGACCGCGTCCTTGGCCAGGTCCTGGAGCACCTTGCGGCGCTTGTCCCGGTGACCGGCGACGTCGAGCATCAGCCGGCTGCGGTGCCCGGTTTCGGTCATCACGGCCAGGCGGGCGAGCTCCTGAAGCGCTTCGAGCACTTCGCCCTCCTTGCCGACCAGCACATCACCCTCGGTGATGATCGAGACATGCGCCCGGCCACCCTCGATGAAGGTGTCGATGTCACCGTCGAGGTCGGCGATGTCGAGCAGTTCCTCAAGGTAGTCCGCGGCGATCTCCCCCTCGGTCTCCAGAACGGATTCCTTCCTCGAGCGGGGCGTGCCGTCGGCGTTGACGTCCTCGTCGCCGTCGACCTCCTCGTCGGAGCCGGCTGCGGGATCGACTTCGACGCCCGCTTCCGCCTCGGCTTCGGGCGCAACCGCTTCAGGGGCCGCGTCCAGGTCGTCCTCGACGATGACGGCGTTGGTCTCTTCGCTCACGATGTCCTACTCCTTGATGTCACTGCTTGCGGGCGGCGCGGGTGTTCTTCCTCGGCTGCTGCCGCTGGATGACCTGGCGCTTCACGCCGTCGTCCTCCATCGCCTCCGGGGACACCGGTGAACCGGCTGCGGGGGCTGCGGCGGCAGGCCGGTTCTGACGGGCCACCTTGGTTGGGTCTGTGTTGACGGTCTCGCGGACCTTCTTTGATGCACCGCGACGCTTCGCGGAGATCGCGTCCGGGTCGAGCCCCTTCGCGCGCATCCGCTCTTCCCAGTCGACGTAGGCCGGGGTGCCGGGTGCGGGGTTGTTGTGGATCAGGATGTACTGCTGGCCCATCGTCCAGATGTTCGTGGTCAGCCAGTAGATCAGCACGCCGATCGGGATGCTCACGCCGCCGATCGCATAGATCGCCGGGAACATGTACAGCATCATCTTCTGCTGCTGCGCCATCGTTCCGGTGAGGGCCTCGGGCGGCATGTTCTTGCGCATCAGCTGCAGCTGGGTGACGAAGAGGATGCCCGTCATCGCGATGATCAGGGTCAGGGCGACGAACTGCGTCGGGCCGAAGCCGGCATCCAGGGGCCAGAAGCGCGACGAGATGGACGCACCGAAGATCGTCGCATTCTGCAGCGACGTGACCAGGTGAGCGTTGGCCGGGCCTTCGAAGAAGTAGCCCAGCGCGTGCCCGCCGGAGACGCTGTTCAGCACGTAGAAGAGCGCAAGGAAGATCGGCATCTGCAGCAACAGCGGCAGGCAGGACGCCATCGGATTGACGCCCTCCTCCTTGTACAGCTTCATCGTCTCCATGCCGAGACGCTCGCGGTCTGCCCCGTACTTGTCGTTGAGCGCCTTGACCTTGGGCTGGATCAGCTGCATGTTGCGGGCGGAGTTGATCTGACGCACGAACAGCGGGATCAGCGCCGTACGGATCAGCATGGTCAGCAGGACGATCGAGAGCGTCCAGGTCCACCCGGATGCGGGATCCATGAAGTTCGACAGCAGGGAGTGGAAGCCGACGAGGATGCCGGACACCGCCCAGTAGAGCGGCGTCATCAGGGCATTGAGCATGCCCAGGAAGTCGTCCCACAGGTTCAGCGGGATCATCAGTGCTATCAACGGGTTCAACATGTCGCTCCATGGACGTGGCCGGCCTCTTCAGCCGCCCATACAGCCGCTGCCGGGGTTCCCGGCACCGGGTCGTAGCCACCCTCTGCCCACGGGTGGCAGCTGCCCAGCCGCCTCGCGGCGAGCCAGGTGCCCTTTACGGCTCCGTGGACGGTGACGGCCTCCAGCGCGTACGCCGAGCAGGAGGGGTAGTACTTGCAGACATTGCCGTAGAGCGGGCTGATGACCGACCGATAGCCCTTCAGCAGGCCGATCAGGGCGTACTTCATGCCGACAGCCGTTCCAGGCAGGTTCCCAACGCCGAGCGGAAGTCGCCGGGCAGGTCGCCGGTGGTCGACGCCGGGAGCGCGCGTACGACCACGTCGACACCAAAGGGGAACGCCGGCAGTGCGGCCGCGGCCAGATGGCGGAGCCGACGCTTCACCCGGTTCCGGTTCACGGCGTTACCGACCGCCTTGGAGACGATGAAACCGGCGCGCGAAGGCGCCCCGTCCACCCGTCGGGCGTGCACGATGAGGCTCGTGCGTCCACAACGGACGCCCTGACGCAGCGTGTCGCGGAAGTCGACGGGGTTACGCAACCGCGACGGGGCAGGCAGCACCGGAGCCGGATCAGCCGGCGAGGCGGACGCGGCCCTGACGACGACGGCCCGAAATGATGGCGCGCCCGGCGCGTGTGCGCATGCGGAGGCGGAAGCCATGGGTGCGGCTGCGACGCCGGTTGCTCGGCTGGAAAGTGCGCTTAACCACGGAAGTGCTCCCAAAGGTTCGTGAAAATTCGAATCAAATGCGCCCACCTGGACACACGGCTGCCGCGACAGCGACTTACCAACGATACGCGGCTGCGACGACGACGGGCAAACTGAAGGCGATCTCTCTCCACGTCGAGTCGACACGCCGCGCTCCTGAGACCTTATTCCGGAACTGTTTGCGTCGGTAGGTGGACCTTCGCTAGTTTGCTCTACTGCCGCCCGGGGAGCATGTCGCCTCGTCACTCGTGCATACTCGTACACAGTCTGTGGACAACCGTGTGGACATCTTGGCTAGTGGCCGTCAGTGAGGAGCCGAAGCAGAAGCTATGACGCAACCGCTCGCCGGTAGTGACCCGCTCACGCCAGCCGACCTCAAGGCCGCCTGGTCCTTCGTGTGGACGTCCTCGGACTCCTCGACCCGCGGCTGGTTGCAGGGCATGCAGCCGGTGACGATGCACGACTCCCTGGTCATCCTCGCCGTACCGAACGAGTTCACCCGCGACCGCGTCGAGAGCCGGATGCGCCCCCTCATCGAGGACCAGCTGAGCCAGTTCTACTCCCGCGCCATCCGGGTCGCCATCGACGTGGACCCCAGCCTGGGCGACGACATCGCCGAGCCCGCGCTGCACGAGGAGCCGATCGAGGCCCCTCAGCAGCAGCAGGCACCGTCCCATTCCCGTCCGGCCGGCGGTCGACCCGGCGGTGACCGGCTGAATCCGAAGTACTCCTTCGAGACGTTCGTCATCGGGAACTCCAACCGCTTCGCGCACGCTGCCGCCGTGGCCGTGGCAGAGGCCCCCGGCAAGGCGTACAACCCGCTGATGATCTACGGCGACTCCGGGCTCGGCAAGACCCACCTGCTGCATGCCGTGGGTCACTACATCCGCAACTACTACGACCGTGTGCGGGTCAAGTACGTCTCCACGGAGGAACTGACCAACGACTTCATCAACTCGGTGTCGGAGAACCGGACGGCTGAGTTCCGCCGCCAGTACCGCGACGTCGATGTCCTGCTGATCGACGACATCCAGTTCCTCGAGGGCAAGATCCAGACCCAGGAAGAGTTCTTCCACACCTTCAACACCCTGCACACGGCCCAGAAACAGATCGTGCTCACCTCCGACCGTCCACCCAAGGGCCTGGAGGCACTGGAGCCGCGCTTGCGGAGCCGGTTCGAGTGGGGCCTGATGACCGACATCCAGCCGCCCGACCTCGAGACCCGCATCGCCATCCTGCGCAAGAAGGCCGCTGCCGAGCGCCTCACCGCCGGGCCGGACGTCCTGGAGTTCATCGCGAGCAAGATCCAGACCAATATCCGCGAGCTCGAGGGAGCGTTGATCCGGGTCACCGCGTTCGCCAGCCTCAATCGCCAGGAGGTCGACCTCTCCCTCGCCGAGATCGTGCTGCGCGACCTGATCCCCGACGGCGCGGAGACGCAGATCTCCTCGACGGCGATCATGACCCACACCGCGGACTATTTCGGGATCACCGTCGACGACCTGTGCGGCCAGAGCCGCACCCACGTCCTGGTCACTGCCCGGCAGATCGCCATGTACCTGTGCCGTGAACTCACCGACCTCTCGCTGCCGAAGATCGGGCAGTTGTTCGGCGGTCGCGACCACACCACCGTGATGCACGCCGACCGCAAGATCCGTCAGCTGCTGCGCGAACGTCGCAGCGTGTTCAACCAGATCACCGAGCTGACCAACCGGATCAAGCAGTCCCCGCTCCGCTGAGCCGGCTTCGTCACGCTCAGCCAACATCCGCACCGCGGACCGTCAGGCTGCGTACACAGTGTGGGAAACCCTGTTGATAACTGCCCTCGACTGTGGACAGCCGAATTGCCGCCGACCGTCGTCCCCAAATCCTCCCCGTGTAGTTTTGAGTTGTCCACAGCCCGGCCCCACAGGCGCCACGCCGCAGGAGTAGGCGGGACGGCGGTTGTCCACCGAATCCACAGCGGCTATGACTACTACGAATTGTTAGATTCCCCTGAACTTCAAAGTCAGGTCAGTGCACAGGCTGGGGGAAACGTTGTGGGATCACCCTCCCGCCGCTGTCGTAGATATGATCAGGCGACCACGCCTGTGATTTCTAGGGAGCAACTAGGTGAAGATCCGTCTCGACCGCGACGTCCTGGCCGAAGCCGTGCAGTGGGCGGCACGAAGCCTGCCCACACGTCCGAGCGTCCCGATCCTGGCCGGCTTGCTGGTCAAGGCAGCTGGTGGCCAGGTCGTGATGAGCAGTTTCGACTACGAGACCTCGGCCCAGATCACCGTGAAGGCCGACGTCTCCGATGACGGTGTCGCGCTTGTCTCCGGGCGCCTGCTCGCCGATATCGCGCGCTCACTGCCGAACAAGCCGGTCGACATCACCGCTGATGAGACCAAGATGGAACTGGTGTGCGGCACTGCGCGGTTCACGTTGCAGACGCTTCCCGTCGCCGACTACCCGGCCCTTCCCGAGATGCCGGAGGCCACCGGTGCCATCCCCAGCGAGGTCTTCGCCAAGGCGGTCGGCCAGGTCGTGGTTGCCGCCGGACGCGACGAGCTGCTTCCGGTGTTCACCGGTGTCCGCATGGAGATCGAGGGCGAGACCCTTTCGCTGCTCGCCACCGACCGCTACCGCATGGCGCTGAAGGAACTCGACTGGAACCCCCGCACCAGCCGTGGCGAGGGTGCTGCGCTCGTGCCGGCCCGCGTGCTGGCCGAAACCGCCAAGTCCATGACCGCCGGCGACCAGGTGACGCTGAGCCTGTCCTCTGCCGCTGCCGGTGACGGCCTGATCGGCTTCGAGGGCACCGGTGCTGCCGGCGTCCGCCAGATCACGACCCGCCTGCTCGACGGCGAGTTCCCGAAGGTGCGCCACTTGATGACCGTGCAGGCCGCGGTGACCGTCCGCGCGAACACGGCTGAGGTGATTTCTGCGGTGAAGCGGGTCGGCCTCGTTGCTGAGCGCAACACGTCGCTGCGGATGCTGATCGCCGACGGCTCGATCACCCTCGAGGCCGCCACCGGTGACCAGGCGCAGGCCGTAGAGGCGCTGGAGGCCGTCGTCGTGGACACCAGCGGCAACGGGCTGGCGATGACGGCGGCCGGGTTCAACCCGCACTACCTGCAGGACGCCTTGTCATCGCTGGATGCTCCGTACGTCGAGTTCTCGTTCACGGCTCCGGGCAAGCCCTGCCTGCTCACCGGCCTGAACGAGATCGACGGCGAACCGCTGGCCGACTACCGTCACGTGATCATGTTGATGCGCCTGCCCGCATAAGTGTTTGTCACGCACCTGAGCCTTGCCGACTTCCGTTCCTACCGGGCGGTGGAGGTGCCGCTCGAGGCAGGAGTGACCGTCTTTACCGGCGCGAACGGCCAGGGCAAGACCAACCTCGTCGAGGCCGTCGAGTTCCTCGCAACCCTCGGGTCCCACCGCGTCGCCTCTGAGGCGCCGTTGGTGCGGGCTGGAGCCGAACGGGCGATCGCCCGGGCTCGTGTCCAGGCCGGACTCGAGGACAGCCGCAGCCTGCTGCTGGAGATCGAGATCATTCCGGGTCGGGCCAACAAAGCCTCTTTGAACCGGGGCCCGTTGCGTCGTCCACGCGACCTGCTCGGAGCGTTGCGGGTGGTCCTGTTCAGCCCGGAGGACCTGGCGATCGTGAAGGGCGACCCGGGGGAGCGACGCCGGTTCATCGACGAGCTCGTCACCGCGCGGTGGCCGCGACTGGCCGGCGTCCGCGCTGACTACGACCAGGTGCTGCGGCAGCGCTCCTCACTGCTGAAGACCTTGTCCGGGCGCCACGGGCGGACGGCAGGGGAGGACGTGGCCACCACCCTGGACATCTGGGACGCGCAACTGGCAGCCCTTGGCGCAGAGCTGATCGCAGCCCGCCTGGCGACCCTTGCCGAGCTGGCCCCGCTCCTCGCCTCGGCGTACGCCGACATCGCACCGACCAACAATCTGGCAGCTGCCGCCTACAAGTCCTCCGCTCTCCAGGCACCGCTGGAACAATCGACGCTGGTGGAGACCATCGAGACCACCGTGCCGCTGCACACCCTCACCGTCGCCGAATTGGCCGCACAGCTGGAAGCACGGATGAAGGAGCGCCGCAGCGAGGAGATCGCCCGTGGGGTCTGCCTGGTCGGTCCGCATCGCGATGACATCACGCTCACCCTCGGTGACCTGCCGACGAAGGGTTACGCGTCCCACGGCGAGGCGTGGTCCATGGCTCTCGCGCTGCGGCTGACCGGGTTCGCCCTGTTGCGCGCGGACGGGGTGGAGCCCGTCCTGATCCTCGATGACGTCTTCGCAGAACTCGACGAGACCCGGCGCGCACGGCTGGCAGAACTGATCGCCGGCGCGGAGCAGGTGCTGATCACCGCAGCAGTGGCCGCAGATGTTCCCCCCGCCCTGTCCGGCCGGCGCTTCACCGTGCAGAATGCGACGGTGACGATGGAGGCCGACTCAGTGCCGGCCCCAGGAACAGACGACGCCGCTGTGGACGCTGAGGAGGCCGAGCGTGAGTGACGACACCCCTGCCGCCGCGCCCGAAACCCCTGGCCACGATCCGCAGGGTCTGGAGCTCGCTCGTCAGATCGCGCGTGCCACCCGCGGGTCGGGACCCCGAAAGCCACCACAGAAGAAGCACCGTCCCGTGCAGCGCACCGACGAGCCCACCCGGATCGGCGAGGTGCTGAAAGAGGTCATCGACACCCAGGGCTGGACGCGTGAGGTCAACGTCCACCAGCTGCTGGCCCGCTGGCCCACTCTCGTCGGCCCGGTGAACGCTGCGCATTCCGTCCCGGAGTCGTACAAGGAGACGGTGCTCACCGTCCGCGCAGAGTCGACGACGTGGGCAAGTTCGCTGCGCACGATCGCCCCGCAGTTGGTGGCGATCCTCAACGAGAACCTCGGCCAGGGGACCGTCACCCGCGTGCACGTGGTGGGCCCGGAGTCGCCGAACTGGAAGAAGGGCCGGCGCTCGGTGCCGGGCCGTGGACCGAGGGACACCTACGGATGAGCACGCACCTGGTGGTGATGGGGGTGACCGGGACGGGGAAGTCCACCCTGGCGCAGGCCCTGGCGCAGCGGCTCGGCTGGCCGTTCGCCGAGGGTGACGACCTGCACCCGAGCGCCAATGTCGCGAAGATGGCTGCCGGCATCCCGCTCGAGGACGCCGACCGCTGGCCGTGGCTGGACACGATCGCCGCGTGGACCACCGAGAGGGCCCTGGAGGACCACTCGACGATCGTCACCTGTTCCGCGCTGCGCCGGGCCCACCGTGACCGGCTCCGCGCGGCCGCTGCCGGCACCCTCTTCGTGCACCTGGTCGGAAGCCGCGAGTTGCTGGCCGAGCGGATGGCGGGCCGTGCGGGGCACTTCATGCCCTCCTCGCTGCTGGCGTCGCAGCTCGAGACCCTCGAGCCGCTGGAAGCCGACGAGCCCGGCGTCGTCGTCGACGTGTCGGGCACCGTCGATGCGATGGTTGCACAGGTCCTGGAGTTCCTCGCATAAAGGCCGTTCTGGCCGCCTGACGGCGCCGGGGACGTATCCGACCTTGTCTGAACCCCTGTCAGGGGCTCCGAAACGGCAAATCTCGCGTGCGAGACGGCATCCAGCGGGCGGGAAGCCCAGAAAATCGTACCGGATCAGGTAGTATTGACCTGTTACCGAGCGTGCCGCCCATTCCCTGTGAGTAGGTGGCGCTTTCTTACGTCCCGAAGGATTACCGAGTGACTGAAGAGCCCATCGTCGCTGCCATTTCCGCAGCTGAGTCCGCCCATGTTGCCGCAGGCAATTACGACGCCTCAGCGATCACCGTGCTGGAGGGCCTGGACGCCGTACGCAAGCGTCCCGGCATGTACATCGGTTCGACAGGCGAGCGAGGGCTGCACCACCTGGTGTACGAAGTCGTCGACAACGCTGTCGATGAGGCACTGGCGGGGTACTGCGACGCCATCCTCGTCCGGCTGCTCGACGGTGGCGGCATCCAGGTCGTCGACAACGGCCGTGGCATTCCGGTGGGGCTGCACCCCAAGGAGGGCGTCTCCGCGCTGACGGTCGCCCTCACCATGCTGCATGCCGGCGGAAAGTTCGGCGACGGTGGCTACAAGGTCTCCGGCGGCCTGCACGGCGTGGGCGTCTCCGTCGTCAACGCCCTGAGCAAGAGCTTGGTCGTCGACGTCGCCCGTGACGACTACCACTGGCGCCAGGCGTTCGTGCTGGGCGACCCGGTGGCACCGCTGGAGCGTCTTGAGCCGATGGCGCCGGGGGAGTCGACCGGGACGACGGTCACCTTCTACGCCAGCGATGTCATCTTCGAGACCACCACCTACTCCTACGAGACCCTCGCGAGCCGGTTCCGGGAGATGGCGTTCCTGAACAAGGGCCTGAAGATCACCATCGTCGACGAGCGCACCCGTGAGGCAGAGGGCGACGAAGACGCCGAGGCTGAGGACGCGTCGGCCCGCCAGCAGACCTTCCAGTACGCCGACGGCCTGATCGACTACGTGAAGTACCTCACCGGCAACAAGGAGACGATCCACCCCACGGTGATCGCCATCGACGCCAACGCCGAAGAGCAGAAGATGAGTCTCGAGGTGGCGATGCAGTGGAACGTCTCGTTCAACGAGAGCGTCCACACCTTCGCCAACACCATCAACACCCACGAGGGCGGCACCCACGAGGAGGGCTTCCGCGCTTCGCTGACGAACACCGTCAACAAGTGGGGTGAGACCTGGGGAATGATCAAGAAGAAGGATGACCGGGTCTCCGGCGACGACATCCGCGAAGGCCTCACCGCGATCATCTCCGTCAAGCTCGCCGAGCCCCAGTTCGAGGGCCAGACCAAGACCAAGCTCGGCAACACCGAGGCGCGCTCGTTCGTGCAGAAGATCGTCAACGACCTGCTGGGTGACTGGTTCGAGAAGAACCCGGCCGACGGCAAGGACATCGTCCGCAAGAGCCAGTCGGCAGCCATCGCGCGGATGGCCGCGCGCAAGGCTCGCGACATGGCCAGAAGCCGCAAGGGCCTGCTGAACAAGGGCCAGTACGGCAAGCTCAGCGACTGCTCGTCCACCGAGCCCAGCGAGTGCGAGGTGTTCATCGTCGAGGGTGACTCCGCCGGTGGCTCGGCAAAGGGCGGACGCGACCCGCGCACCCAGGCCATCCTGCCGATCCGCGGCAAGATCCTGAACGTCGAGAAGGCCCGGCTCGACCGGATCCTGCAGAACCGGGAGGTCGAGGCGATCTTCAACACCCTCGGCACCGGTTACCAGGAGGACTTCGACGTCGACAAGCTGCGCTACCACAAGATCGTGCTGATGGCTGACGCCGACGTCGACGGTGCGCACATCCGCACCCTGCTGCTGACGCTGCTGTTCCGCTTCATGAAGCCCCTGATCCACGGCGGCTTCATCTACCTGGCGCAGCCGCCGCTGTTCCGGCTGCGGTGGAGCAACCATCCCCACGAGCTGGCCTACTCCGACGACGAGCGGGACAAGCTGCGGGACGACGGTGTGGCGGCGGGCAAGAAGCTGCCGAACGTGAACCCGATCCAGCGGTACAAGGGTCTGGGCGAGATGGACGCCGGCGACCTGTGGGACACCACGATGGACCCGGGGAAACGGGCCCTGCTGCAGGTGACCCTCGACGACGCAGCAGCGGCAGACGAGATGTTCTCGATCCTGATGGGCGAGGACGTCGAGCAGCGCCGCAGCTTCATCCAGCGCAACGCCAAGGACGTCCGCTTCCTCGACATCTAGCCATAAGAACGGTCCCTGAGGAGCTTCGTGAGCGCAGCGAATCCGGAACCACACGGTCCCTGAGGAGCCTCGTGAGGAACGAAGCGAATCTCGAACCACACGGTCCCTGAGGAGCCTCGTGAGGAACGAACGAGGCGTCACGAAGGGCCCGAACACCACGAAATGAAGAGCTTTGAACACCTCCCCAAAGGAGAACACGGATGACTGACGGCCCCACCGACGAGACGGACGGCGTCGACACCGAGATCGCCGCCGCAGCCGACCAGACGCTGGCACCGACCGAGGCGAAGACCGAGGAGATCGACCTGTCGGTCGAGATCCAGCGGTCCTACCTCGACTACGCGATGAGCGTCATCGTCGGCCGGGCCCTGCCCGATGTCCGCGACGGCCTCAAGCCGGTGCACCGCCGCGTGCTGTACGCGATGTACGACGGTGGCTACCGTCCTGACCGCGGCTGGAACAAGTGCTCCCGCGTTGTCGGTGAGGTCATGGGCCTCTACCACCCCCACGGTGACTCGGCGATCTACGACACCCTCGTCCGGCTGGCGCAGCCCTGGGTGATGCGGGCGCCGCTGGTCTCCGGCCAGGGCAACTTCGGCTCTCCCGGCAACGACCCGGCCGCTGCCATGCGGTACACCGAGTGCAAGATGGCGCCGTTGTCGATGGAGATGGTTCGCGACATCACCGAGAACACCGTCGACTTCAAGCCGAACTACGACAACCGTGAGACCGAGCCCGTCGTCCTGCCGGCCCGGTTCCCGAACCTGCTCGTCAACGGCTCCACCGGCATCGCTGTGGGCATGGCGACCAACATCCCGACCCACAACCTGCGCGAGGTCGCGTCGGCCGTCCAGTGGTACCTGGACCACCCGGAGGCGACCAAGGAGGAGCTGCTCGAGGCGGCCATGGAGCGGGTCAAGGGCCCCGACTTCCCCAACGGCGCGTTGATCGTCGGCCGCAAGGGCATCGAGGACGCCTACCGCACCGGTCGCGGTTCCGTGATCATGCGGGCGGTCATCGACATCGAAGAGGATCGGGCCGGACGCACGCAGCTGGTGGTCACCGAGCTGCCGCACATGTGCAACCCGGACAACCTGGCGGTGAAGATCGCCGAGTTGGTCAACGCGGGGAAGATGAGCGGCATCGCCGACATCCGCGACGACTCCTCCGCTCGTACCGGCCAGCGCCTGGTGATCCTGCTGAAGCGGGACGCCCAGCCGCGCGTGGTGATGAACAACCTGTACAAGCACACCCAGCTGCAGGACACCTTCGGCTGCAACATGCTCGCCCTGGTTGACGAGGTGCCGCGGACGCTGCGGCTCGACCAGTTCATCACGTACTGGGTCCGCCACCAGATCATCGTCATCCAGCGACGCACCGCCTACCGCCTCGACGAGGCCGAGAAGCGCGCCCACCTGGACCGTGGCCTGGTCAAGGCGCTTGACCGGCTGGACGAGGTGCTGGCGCTGATCCGGGCGTCGCGCGACGCAGAGACGGCACGCGAGCGGCTGAAGGACCTGCTGGAGATCGACGACCTGCAGGCGCTGCACATCCTGAACACGCAGCTGCGGCGGCTCGCTGCAATGGAGATCCAGCAGATCAACGACCGTCTGGCCGAGATCGAGCTCCAGATCACCGAGTTCAAGGACATCCTTTCCAAGGTCGAGCGGCAGCGGCAGATCGTCAGCGACGAGCTGGCGGAGATCGTCGACAAGTACGGCGACGAGCGCCGCACCCGGATCATTGCCGCCGACGGCGACATGTCCGATGAGGACTTCATCCCCGACGACGGCATGGTGGTCACGATCACGCGCGGCGGCTACGCCAAGCGGACCCGCACCGACCTGTACCGCACGCAGAAGCGCGGCGGCAAGGGCGTCCGGGGGGCCAGCCTGCGGGTGGACGATGAGGTCGACCACCTGTTCGCCACGACGAGTCACCACTGGATCCTGTTCTTCACGAACCTCGGCCGGGTCTACCGGGCGAAGGTGTGGCAGCTGCCGGAGGCCGGACGGGATGCAAAGGGCGGCCACGTGGCCGGCCTGTTGAGCTTCCTGCCGGAGGAGCGGATCGCAGAGGTGCTGACGCTGCGCACCTACGAAGACCTGCCGTACCTGCTGCTGGCAACACGCAACGGGCTGGTGAAGAAGACCGACCTGCGGGCGTTCGACTCGCCGCGTCAGGCGGGCGTGATCGCGATCAACTTCCGCGAGGAGGGTGACGAGCTGATCGGCGCGGCGCTGTGCAGCCCCGATGACGACGTCCTGCTGGTGTCCCGCAAGGGGCAGGCGATCCGGTTCGGTGCCGACGACGAGCAGCTGCGTCCCATGGGACGGGCGACGTCCGGTGTCACCGGCATGAAGTTCCGGAGTGACGACGCGCTGCTGAGCATGTCGATCATCGGTGCGGACATGCCCGAGGACGACCGGTACGTGTTCACGGTGACCGACGGCGGGTTCGCCAAGCGCACCGCCGTTAGCCAGTACCGCCAGCAGGGACGTGGTGGGCTCGGGATCAAGGCCATGAAGCTGAACGAGGACCGCGGATCGCTCGTGGGCGGCCTTGTGGTGCAGGAATCCGACGAGGTCATCGCGATCAAGGTAAGCGGCCAGATCACCCGCTCTGCCGTCGCAGAGGTGCCGGCCAAGGGACGCGACACCATGGGCGTCAAGTTCGTCGGAGTGACCGGCGACGACGCGGTTTCGGTGATTGCCCTTAACCCCGAAGCGACCACTGACGAGGAAGAAAGTGTTCCGGTTGACCCTGACGTGACCGTGGAGGGTACCGTTGAGGCGCAGGAGCCGGAGGCAGCGACAGTTGCCGAGGGGCCAACGGCCGAGGAGGAAAAGGGTGACTGATCGACCAGGCACCGCGGGCAAGTCCACCAAAAGTGGTACCGACGCGCCGCAGTGGCGGGTCGACGGCGGTTCAGCCGACCCGACGGGAAAGGGCCTGGACGACACCGTCGTGCGGATGCCCAAGATCACCGACGACAGTCCTGAGCCGGACTTGTCGGAGCCTTCCAACGCTCAGCCCAGGTCTTCGGCCGGGGTGGGTCCGTTTGAGCGCGACACGAAGGTGAACACCCCCGCGAGCGCCAAGACGCCGGCTTCAAAGCCTGCGGCGAAGGCGGCGGCATCGGTCAAGGAGGAAGCCACGGCCATCATCTCTGCGCCCGGGAAGCCGGGGGCGGCGGCCAAGCCGGCCGGCCCAGCCTTCGAACCGTTCGCCTCACCGGCGTTCGACTCCGCGCCTGACACCTTCCTGACCACGGCTACTGCGCCTGCTGTTCCGGTAGCCGCGGTGGCGGCCGGCTCCGCGTCGGCCGGGGTGGCGTCGAAGCCCAGGTCGTCCAGCCTGCGTCGCACGAGGAAGGCGCGTCTGCGCCTGTCCCGCGTGGATCCGTGGTCGGTGATGAAGACATCGTTCCTGTTCTCGATCGCCTTCGGGATCATGTTCTGGATCGCCACGTCCGTGCTCTGGTACGTCATCACGAGCTCAGGACTGTTCGAGGCCATCAACTCCGCGATCGTGAACATCATCTCTAACCCGGGCAACACCGAGACATGGCGGATCGAGGACTACGTGAACGGCAACAAGGTGCTCGGTATCGCCGCGCTCCTCGCCGTGATCAATGTCGTCATCAGCACGGCCCTCGGCACCCTGGCCGCGTTCCTGTACAACCTCAGCGCCAACATCCTGGGTGGCCTCGAGCTCACCCTTGCCGAGGACTGAGCAGCTACCGAGCGCTGAGCCCCTCACAACGGTCCCTGAGGAGCTTCGTGAGCTTGCAGCGAGGTCTTTCTAACGATCCCTGAGGAGCTTCGTGAGCTTGCGTACGAGGTCTCCCTACCGGTCCCTGAGGAGCTTCGTGAGCTTGCGAACGAAGCGTCACGAAGGGCCGGCCGACTCCTCCGACACGCCTCAAGTTGAGCCTGCTCACCGGA
>Ga0366810_1062_pt1 | contig 14087 bp, 10 predicted proteins | sample TotcelN113001M15_FD_207027 | JGI IMG/M metagenome (GOLD analysis project Ga0366810, IMG submission 207027) | Enriched cells from coal bed in the Powder River Basin, Montana, United States - Total cells N11 rep3 HSBNCT.N11.300.1.M15 ...
TGGGCCATACCGTGCTGGCTCAACTGGCCAGCCGCAATAAAAAAGTGTTTGTTGATCTCAAGTTGCATGATATCCCTACAACGGTAAGCAAGACGGTCAAAGCTCTTTGTCAGTTTTCTCCGGCCTTTATTACGCTCCACGCCGCAGGTGGAGTGAAAATGCTGAAAGCAGCCATGGAAGAGGCCGATACATGGGCAGCCCGGTACCAGCGCCCCCGCCCTAAGCTGCTGGCTATTACCGTGCTAACCAGCTTGGGTGAACGGGATTGGGTAGAGATTGGCTATCAAAGCCCTATTCGGGAATCGGTTTTGCGTATGGCCGTTATGTGTAAAGAGGCCGGAATGGACGGGGTGGTGGCTGCTCCTCAGGAAGCCTCAGCCATTCGCGCCTTATGTGGTTCAGAGTTTCTTATTGTAACTCCAGGCATCCGTTTACAGCCGGAACGAAATGGTGATCAGACCAGAACGGCAACACCCGCCCAGGCACTTAAGGCAGGGGCGCATTACCTGGTTGTGGGACGGCCTATTTTATCTGTAGCTGATCCGCGCGAAGAAGTGACTAGTATATTACAAGATATGAATGAGTATATGGGCAAACCTAAAGCACAATAAAATAGCAATGTGATTTATGGGGGGGGGAAACGTTTGTCTACGCTACTGTTAAAAAATGGCCGTGTTATTGATCCAGGACAAGATATTGATATCATTGCTGATGTGTTAATTAAAGAAGGGAAAATAGCAGCAATTGCACCCAATATTGAACATGGCAGCTATCAGCAGATAGAGTGTAGCGGTCTATGGATTACTCCCGGGTTGGTAGATGGGCACTGTCATTTGCGTGAGCCCGGAGCAGAGCATAAAGAGACAATTGCAACAGGAACCCAAGGGGCAGCACGGGGCGGGTTTACGACTATTGTGGCAATGGCTAATGTCAATCCCGTTCCGCATAGTTTGCATGAATACAATAAAATACAAAAAATTATTAAGCAAACGGCAGTTGTACGAGTCGTTCAGGCTGCGAGTGTGACTAAGGATTTAAAGGGCCGCGATCTTTGCGACATGGCGACACTGGCGGCGGCAGGGGTCAGGATTTTTTCCGACGATGGTTATTTTATTGACCGCGCAGCCGTGCTATACCAGGCATTAAAGCTGGCTGCAAAGCTGGATGTGACACTAGCTCTGCACGAAGAAGACACATCATTAAAACTCTATTGGCCTACTGCTTATGAACCGCTTAATGAAATAGTCGCTATCGCACGGGATTTGGAAATTTTACGTGTTACTGGAGGAAAGGTTCATTTTCAACATATTAGTACAGCTAGAGGCGTGGAGCTTATTCGTAATGCCAAGAAGGAAAAACTCAATATTACAGCCGAGGCATGCCCTCATCACCTTACTTTAACAGCAGATGACGTCTATGTACACGGTACGGATGCCAAGATGGCTCCGCCCCTCAGAACAGAGGAAGATATTGCAGAACTGATGAAGGGATTAGATGACGGCACAATAGACCTTATTGCTACCGATCATGCACCACATGGAGAAGATGATAAGAATACTGCTTTTGATCTGGCTGCTAATGGTATAGTAGGTTTTGAGACAGCGTTGCCGCTGTTGATCACAGAATTGATTTATCGGAAAGGTTTATCACCCTCGTGGTTAATTAAACGGATGAGTACTATTCCTGCGAAGGTTTTTGATTTGCCAGGAGGCAATCTTCGGCTAGGAAATCCGGCCGATATTTGTGTTATTGATCCTAAGCAGGAATGGATCATTGATAAACAGCAAATGGCATCCAAAAGCCGTAATACACCCTATCATAATAGAGTGGTTCAAGGGAAGATTGTACGGACTTTAGTAGATGGAAAAATTGTCTTTGAAGGGAGGTGAGCTGGTTACATAGTGGTTAAATTTGGTTACATTGTGGTTAAATTTGGTTGCATATTAAAGGGGGAGAAGAGAATGGCAGATCTCGAAAAAAAACAGGATTTATTTTCCGGTGATGATGAGGCGACCTGGAAACGCAGATGGAAGATGATGTACGCTGCAATAGCAGGCTATGCGATGGACGGCCTTGACATGCTGGTATTATCGTTTGCTATGACCGCTATCTTAAAAGAGTTTGGCTTATCTTTTGCAGAAGGCGGACTAATTGCAACTTACACACTCATTGGCGCAGTTCTTGGCGGGTATGTTTTTGGCATTATGGCTGATTATGTAGGCCGGGTGAAGGTATTTGCCTTTACAATTATATTATTTTCCATTTTTACCGGGCTTTGCGCATTGGCAGGCTCGGTGCAGGAGCTAAATATCTACCGCTTTCTTGCCGGGTTGGGACTGGGCGGTGAATTCGGTATTGGTATGACTTTAGTAGCTGAAACCTGGCCTGCTGACAAACGGGCCCGTGCCACAGCCGGAGTTGCCATGGGATGGCAGCTGGGAGTTGTATTGGCTGCTGTGATTGCTGCGCTAGTCATACCCATGTATGGCTGGAGAGGTCTTTTCTTAGTAGGGGCACTGCCTGCCTTATTTGCAGCGTGGTCGCGTTATGGCTTGCCTGAACCGGATATTTGGCTTTCACGTAAACAACAGAAAAAAAATATCAGCGAAAAATTAGCTGCCGGTATACAACTTTCAGAAGATGAGAAAATAGTATTAAAAGAAACAAGCAAATTTCCGCTTGCCCATCTGTTTACCGACACACGCAAAACGACTACTACGATAGCTCTTACAATTATGACAAGCGTTCAAAACTTTGGCTATTACGGTATTATGATCTGGCTGCCAACTATTCTGATGCAGAAGCATAACTTGACGTTAAATAAGACGACCACCTGGATGGTGGTGACAGTTATTGGCATGATAATCGGCATTTATATATTTGGTTATTTTGCAGACCGTGTCGGTAGAAGACCGGCCTACATTACCTTTTATATTTGCTCTGCTCTTGCTGTGTGGATCTATTCGGGGCTGACTGATCCCATTCACTTACTTATTGGCGGAGCCATACTTGGATTTTTTTGTAACGGCATGATGGCAGGTTACGGCGCGTTGCTTTCTGAGCATTATACGACGGATGCACGGTCAACAGCGCAAAACTTTATTTTTAATTCCGGCCGGGCAGTTGGCGGATTTGCACCGGTTGTTATTGGAATGCTGGCAGCGCAGTACACCTTAAATGGCGCTTTGGCAATATTGGCAGTTATCTATGTAGCTGCTGCCATTAATGTATTTTTCCTGGTTCCTGAGACGAAAGGCAGTAATTTACAATAAATTTTACAAAATTTAACTCCGTTATTGCAAAATGTTCCGGGTATGCTCAGGCACTTAAAATTGCAAAATAAAGATGGATTCCAATAAACAATAAAGGGGGATTCATCAATGGAAAACAAACAACAAAAGAACAGCAAACAAGCAGGTTCTCTTACTTCCCAGTATGATCTCAACAGCGGCGCTTCGAGCATGAGCAACAGTGCAACGTCCAGCACAACTGCAGGATCTAATTACAGTGCAGGTGCCAGCTCCAACACCCAAGCCAGCAAATCTCAATATGGTACTCTGACTGCTACGCAAGATGCCAATAACGACTACAGCAGCAGTGCAACGTCCGGTACTAGCGCCGGTGCCAGCTCCAGCACGCAAGCCAGCAAATCTCAATATGGTACTCTTACTGCCACGCAGGATGCCAATAACGACTACAGCAGCAAAAATTCCTCCAATAGCGCTACCAGCAAAGCAACGGGCGCTACTCTTACCGAAAAATACGACATTAACGAGTAATCACAGTGACCAGGCTGTGTGAAAACACAGCAAAAAACCCGCTTAGAACTTACGTTCTAAGCGGGTTTTTGCCATGCTTGGGTTCAAGGAGACATCACGGTAACCGCATCGCCTTCTCTGATGTCATTTATGTTACTGGTTATGACCAGGCTTTGCTCAGGTAAGTTCGAGGTGATTTCAGTGAAATCGCCGATAGTTTCGCCGCTACGTACTTGTTCGCTTTTTGCGTCAAGTGTTGACGTTGGAATAAATATACTATGGTAAAGTAAAGGGGACGGATTATCCGTTATAATGAGATAGGCAGGTTATTAGCTTTAGTTCCAAAATATCGTGGCGATAACATTTTCTCTTAAAGGAAGAAATAGTGTAATGCATACTCAGCACGAAACACATAATAAGCAAAAAGTAAATAATAAATGGTTGAAACGTATTGTCATTTCTTATATGGGTAGCACAGGGAAAAGTACATGGTACCGCTGTTGATCCTATTCGCTTTATGATTCTATAGTAATTTTTAACACGGTAAAGGCATATTGTGTGATAATTTGTTCATTGCATTAAGACCAACGCCCTGTGTCTGTTCTAGGATAAAGCAGGTTAAGGAGTAAATGGAGGTTATATAATGGCTAAATCACCAAATAGTGTCGATGGGATTCTTAGCGTAGAGGAAATTGAGAAAATCGATGCATACTGGCGTGCCGCTCTGTATCTTTGCGTGGGCATGATTTTTTTAAAACAGAATCCTCTACTGACAGAGCCGCTGAAGTTAGACCATATCAAGAAGCGCCTTTTAGGGCATTGGGGAACAGACCCCGGGCAGGCATTCACCTGGGTTCATCTCAACCGGATAATTAAGAAATACGACTTGGATATGATTTTTATTTCAGGTCCCGGTCATGGTGCTCCTGCCACTTTGGCTAATGCTTATCTGGAAGGGACTTACTCAGAGGTTTACCCCGATATGAGTGAAGACCGGGAGGGGATGCAAAACTTCTTCAAGCAATTCTCATTCCCGGGAGGCATTGGCAGCCATTGCACTCCCGAGACTCCTGGTTCTATTCATGAGGGGGGCGAGTTGGGGTACAGCCTCTCCCACGCCTTCGGAGCAGCTTTCGATAAACCGGATTTGATCGTTGCGGTTATGGTGGGGGATGGTGAGGCAGAAACTGGCCCCTTGGCAGCTTCATGGCATTCAAACAAGTTTCTTAATCCCATCCGGGATGGGGCGGTACTCCCCATTCTTCATTTGAATGGTTTTAAAATCGCGAATCCAACCGTACTGGGAAGGATTAGTCATAGTCAACTTGAGAGCTTATTTACCGGCTATGGTTATAAGCCCTATTTTGTTGAAGGTTCTGATCCTGATGTCGTACATCAGTCAATGGCCCAAACGCTGGAAAGTGTGATAGCTGATATTAAGAATATTCAGCTTGAAGCGCGTTCCGGGGGATTTTTCCAGATGCCCCGGTGGCCGATGATTGTGCTGCGCACTCCAAAAGGTTGGACCGGTCCCAAGGAAGTTGGCGGACGTATGGTAGAGGGCTCTTGGCGTTCTCATCAGGTGCCCTTTGAGATTAACGATAGCTCTGCTAACCTGAAGCTGCTGGACGATTGGCTGCGGAGCTATAAACCTGAGGAACTGTTTGACGAAGCGGGCAAACTGATTAAAGAATTGAAGGATTTAGCTCCCATAGGCCCGCGGCGCATGAGCGCAAACCCCCTTACTAACGGCGGACTGATGCGCAAACCGCTTCGCCTCCCGGATTTTTGCAACTATGCCGTAGAGGTGGCCGCCCCGGGAGCCAGTAGGGTCGAAAATACTCATATTCTGGGTATTTTATTGCGTGACGTAATGCGCATTAATATGAATAATTTTCGTATTTTTTGCCCTGATGAAACTGCTTCCAACCGCCTTACCGCCATCTATGAAGTTACTAAGAAGACTTGGATGGAGGAAATTAAGCCTGAAGATGCTGATGGCGGTGAACTGTCTCCCGACGGCCGAGTGATGGAAATACTCAGTGAGCACACGTTGGAAGGCTGGCTGGAAGGATATTTGCTAAGTGGACGACATGGATTGCTTGCTTCTTATGAAGCTTTTATTCACGTGATTGACTCAATGTTTAATCAGCATGCCAAGTGGCTTGCAAAGTGCAGGGAAGTTCCCTGGCGAGCTTCTATTTCGTCACTAAACATACTGGTTACTTCCACTGTCTGGCGTCAGGACCACAACGGCTTCAGTCACCAAGATCCGGGTTTCTTGGATGTGGTTTCTAACAAGAGCCCCAATGTTACTCGCATTTACTTGCCTCCTGATGCGAATTGTTTGCTGTCAGTAGCGGATCACTGTTTGCGCAGTACTGATTATGTAAATGTTATAGTTTCAGATAAAAAGCCGCACCTTCAGTATCTGAACATGGACGAAGCTATCCGGCACTGCTCCAAAGGAATCGGTATCTGGACCTGGGCCAGCACCGACCAGGGAAGTGAGCCCGACGTAGTAATCGCTTGTGCCGGTGATGTCGCCAGCATGGAAGCCCTCGCGGCAACGTCGCTGCTTCGGGAGCGTTTTCTCGATCTTAAAATACGCTTCATCAATGTTGTTGATTTGTTTAAGCTGATTCCTCAGAGTGAACATCCTCATGGACTGCCGGAAAATGATTTTAACAGCCTGTTCACCTGCGATAAGCCTGTTGTCTTCAACTTTCATGGTTATCCTTGGCTAATCCATAAGCTGACATACCGTCGTAGCAATTCAAAAAATATTCATGTTCGTGGCTATAAGGAGCAGGGCAATATTAATACACCGCTGGAACTGGCAATGCTAAACCAAACTGATCGGTTTAATCTAGCAATTGATGTCATTGATCGTGTTCCTCAGCTCCAGGCAACTGGGGCCCATGTCAAGGACTGGTTACAAGATCAGATTATTGAAAATACTAACTATGCCTATGAACATGGTATGGATAAGCCCGAAATCACAGAATGGAAGTGGCCGTATCTAAAACATACTGGGGATGATCCAAAGGGCGAATAAGGCATGGGAACGAGAAAAGGAGCTGTGTTCGAAAGGTAAGTTTCGAACACAGCTCCTTTTTTGTTTAGATTGTGTATGTTTTTCAGGCATCTAAAGCACTCTATCTAGGAGAACATGCCGTATGGGAAACAACATCTGAAAGGATGATTCATATCCATGCATTTTACCATAGTCATACCTACCTATAATGAACAAGAAAATGTCCGCTTGATTACTAATCGTATCCGAAATGTTCTGCAAGACAAGGGTTATATCTATGAAATGCTGTTTATAGACGACAGTTGCGATGATACTCCAAATGTGCTTGAGCAACTGGCCAGTGAAATTTCCGAAGTGCGTTATATTCACCGCCAAGGTGCAAGAGGCTTGGCATCAGCAGTAGTAGAGGGCTTTGACCATGCTAAAGGAGAATATATTATTGTTATGGATGCCGATTTGCAGCATCCGCCAGAATTAATACCGTTAATTGTAACTCGCCTTACGCAATCGGACGTTGTCATTCCCAGCCGGTTTATTTCGGGCGGATCGGACGGCGGCTTAAACTGGTTCCGCAAACTCGTGTCCTGGAGCGCGCGTACTATTGGACGCTTTGCCATTAAAAGACTACGAGATATTTCTGACTGTACGAGCGGGTATTTTGGCATCAATCGTGAAGTAGTAAAAGAAGTTAAATTGGAGCCTATCGGCTGGAAGATTCTAATGGAGGTTCTCGTTAAAGGTCATTACTCAACAGTTCATGAAGTACCATATGCTTTTGAAGCCAGAGATGCAGGTCAATCTAAAATGAGCTTGTGCGAGCAATGGAATTATATTAAGCATGTAATACGCCTGATTCGCTACAGTCCGGAAGATTCCCGATTCTGTTTATTCTGTATGATCGGAACATTGGGTGTGTTTGTAAATCTGTTTATTTTAAGTATACTATTGACTGTTTTTCAAGTAGACGGATTTATATCATCGATAGCCGCTTCGGTTATCGCGATGGCTCATAATTTTTTGTGGAACGATAATTTGACGTGGAAAGATCACCAAAACCCAACTGTCTGGAGGAGGGTCCTACAATTTCCCCAGTTTGTCCTCATTTGCGGTTTTGGTATTGGAATTACTGCCTTTTTTGCACGGTTTTTTGTATTATTGGATTGGAATATCTATTTAGGTCAATTGGCAGGGATTTTTTTGGCGACATTTTGGAGCTTTTCCGCTAATAACAGGTGGACATGGGCTAGTTCCCCCCAGGAAAATATCTGTAAATCAAAGTTAACTGTGACACAGGAGCGAGTTTAAAAATGAGCAAGTATTCTGCTCAAATAAGAGCAGTAAGCCTGCCGGTGCTTTTGCATAGCATCATTGTTGTTGTTGCAACGCTAGTATCTATGCAAATGCCGGAGTTAGCGCCTGCCGGTTTTGTTAATCCACTTTTGAGTCCTACTATTCCCTTTGTAGAAAAGTTTATTAAATGGGATGCTCATTGGTATACTTATGCAGCTCAGCAGGGATATGACAGCCAGAGTATTGTATTCTTCCCAGTGATTATTCTTTTATTGAGAGGAGTTTCTCAGCTTGGAATAAATGTTGGACTAGCCGGATTTATCATCTGCAATTTATTTGCTATTGCCAGCTTTGCTGTGATGTATCTGCTTTTCCGCAAGGATTTCACCGAGCAAGTTACGCAGCGGGCACTATTAGCTTACGCCGTCATGCCCACATCATTTTTCTTAAACAGTATCTATACAGAGCCCATCTTTTTGACCTTTGCGCTGACTTGTGTGTATTTTACCAGGCTGAAGAAATGGTGGCTGGCAGGAATTTTTGCTGCTCTGGCAGCACTTACGCGAAACTTAGGGATTTTCCTAATGATGCTGATGATCTATGAATTTATTGCTGATTGGCAGCAGCGCAGGCCTGGCTTATCCTTATTGGCCTTTACCTTACCGCCTTTAGGGTTAGTCGCATTTATGAGCTATAATTTTTGGAGAGTAGGCAGTGCAGTTGCTTTTATTAACGGACAAAAAGAGTGGGGAAGGCAATTCGAATTTCCCTGGATTAATATTTGGAATAATATGCGCCTGTTGGAATCAAGTTTTCCTCAGGTTGAACCAGGTGTAGTATTAGATAGTTTTCTAGTTGCCGGTTGTTTTGCCGCCTTATTATTTATGACTTTTACATCGCGTTTTGCAATTCGTAAATCGTATTTGCTTGTTGGGTGGTTTTGGTTGTTAATTCCGATGTTCTCTACGACAGCGTGGTTTCCGCTTTATAGTATGTCCCGCTTTATCTTAGTCATTTTTCCGCTCTATCTATGGTTGGCAAGGCTTCCTAAAGGACTCTTTTATAGTTATATGGCGATTAATATTGTTGTTTTATCACTGTGTACAATCTGGTTTACGAGCTGGCGCTGGCTTGGCTAGTGGAAGAGCTTTTTTGTGGAGGCTGTTTATATAAGTAGGGAATAATTGCTGCAATCGGCTGCTGATACAACATGCTCAATGTGAGCGGCAAGGCAGCTGCAGCAGGAAAATAGGTGAGAGCTAACACTAAGCCAAAACTTAAATTGCGCAAACCAACATTATAAATCATGGCAATGGTTATATCATAGCTATGATCTTTAGCGGTGAAGGAGCCCAGGTAGCCCAAACAATAGCCAGCGGTTACAGCTAGTAAGGTAACCAGCAGCAGTTTTATCATAGCTCCGTTCCAATGGACTTCAGGAGCGACCAGTGCTGCGCTAATGACAATTACGATAAAGAAGCCTATTTTCGAGGTAAAACCGCCAATTTGTTTGGAGAAATGAACCACTCGTCCCTGGGACCAATCATGGACAGCCATACCAAGCAGGCTGGGAAGCGTGATCATGCCGATAAGTTCGAGTACCATGACAGCATAGTTAATTTGTAGGCTTTGACCGAGGATCATTTTAAAATACAATGGAAGAAGAAGTGGAACTATCAGTGTATCGAGTGTTACTGTTACAAGTGATATTGCAATATTGCCTTTAGTCAGTGCCGTCCAAATAACAGACGTCACACCAACCGGTATGCAAGCGCAAATGAGATAACCGATTCGGGTAAAAAAATCATTAGGATAAAAAATAATACCTACCAGCCAAGCTACGATTGGTGTGATAAAATGAATTAAACAAAGTGTCCATAGCGGAATCCAGGGATGCTGTAATACTTCGATGAAATTTTTTAAGCTAATTGCTAAAGAAGTTATAAAGGTCATATAACCAAATAGTATGATCACCAATAATCGTACAAATGGTGAATCTGGTATTTTAAGAAAAAAGCCAATGAATAGCGCCGCTAGTACTACCAGAAACATGTGGCTTGACAGCCAGTCATTCCAAATGTGTAATTTTTGTTTCATCTCAGCTCTCCTTAATAGATAATTAGTCAATGCTACAGGTGACGTTAATTCCTAATCAACGGCCACGTGCTATTATATACAAAGCGCCCTGCAAGGTGCAGAGCGCTGAGCGGAATTTTTTAGAATTTCTTGTAGGCGCTGGACTTTGCGCCGCAAATGGGGCATTGATCAGGGGTATTATACTCGGCAATGTGACCACATACGCTGCAGAGATAGACATCATAGACTTCTTTGCTGCCCAGGTTATCCAGGGCTTTTTTATACAAGTCGGCATGAACTTTTTCGCTTTCGTTGGCGAATCTAAAACCACGGGTTGCTGCTGTATGGCCTTCTTCTTCTGCTGTGGCTATAAAGGGAGGATACATTTTAGTGAACTCATATGTTTCACCGTTGATGGCTGCTTGGAGATTTTCAGCAGTTGATCGTATGCCGCCATTGTTTCTGAAATGGGTGTGAGCATGAATGGTTTCAGCTTCAGCAATAGCTTCAAAAAGTTTGGCAATTTGCGTATAGCCTTCGGCGGATGCTTGTTTAGCATAGGCTAAATACTTACGGTTAGCTTGAGATTCTCCTTCAAAAGCGGCAGCTAAGTTTTCCTCTGTTTTAGACATTTTTGCACCTCTCATCTGTAAATCATACTTATAGTATGAACATATAAATTAATGGTATTCAAAAGATGGAAAAGGAGTTAAATAATGGATAATAATTTACAAGAGAAGTATGCCCGCTTAATTATTAAGACAGGAATTAACATTCAACAAGGCCAAACGTTAGTTATTACCTCTCCTATTGAGTGTGCAGCTTTTGCAAGATTAGTCACGCAGATAGCCTATCAGGAAGGGGCGAGGGAAGTAGTAGTGAGCTGGCGGGATGAACTTTTGTCAAAGATACGGTTCTTACAAGCGCCGGAAGAAGTTTTTGATGAGTTTCCTCATTGGCAGAAGGAGTTTTATCTAAGCTATTTGCAGAAAGGTGCTGCTTTTTTACGCATAGCTGCTGAGGATCCTGAATTGATGAAAGACGTAAATCCTGAACGAATGGTGAAAGCGCAAAAAGCGAGCAGTACAGCTCTGCAAGAATACCGGGACAGTCTGATGAGTAATAAAAATGTCTGGTCGGTTGTGTCGATACCCACAGAGGCCTGGGCCAAAAAAGTTTTTCCCGATTTATCCGGCGATCGGGCTGTTGAAAAACTATGGGAAGCTATCTGCAAAACGGTAAGAGTTGATGTTGATGATCCTGTTGCAGCCTGGGAAAAACACAAACAGAATTTAAAACAAAGTATGGAATTTATGAACTCACATAAGTTTCGTAGGCTAGAGTATACAAACGCCCTAGGGACGAATCTTAGCGTTGAATTGCCTGATGAACATATTTGGCTTGGTGGCTCTGAGTATTCTACCGGTGGAGTGGAGTTTATTGCCAATATGCCTACAGAGGAAGTATTTACGTTGCCCAAGAGGACCGGAGTAAATGGAACCGCTGTTAGTTCAAAGCCATTGAATTACAACGGTAATCTAATTGAAGAATTTACTTTAACCTTTAAAGATGGCAAGGTTGTTGAATGCCATGCTAAGAAGGGCGAAGATGTTTTAAAGAAATTGATTGCTACTGATGAAGGCTCTTGCTATCTTGGTGAAGTAGCACTAGTTCCGCATGAATCACCTATTTCTCAATCTAATATCTTATTTTATAATACCCTTTTTGATGAAAACGCCTCTTGCCATCTTGCTTTAGGCAAAGCTTATTCAGTTTGTATTAAAGACAGTGAAACCAAGAATAAGGAAGAATTACTCCAGTTAGGGGTAAATGATTCTCTTATCCATGAAGATTTCATGATAGGAACAGCGGATTTGGCTATAACGGGAATAACAGCTACAGGAGATAAAATACCAGTATTCAAAAACGGCAATTTTGTTTTTTGATTTTTGAGGCAAAGGCGGAGAAGTAAAATGAAGAGATTTACTGTTTATCCTATTGCAGTAATGGATATGGAAGCTGTCTGGCTGGATACAGGATTCAGCCTGTATGCCGCAGAACGAGGTTCACTAGAGCGTCCTGACGTAGTCCTTTTCGGACCGGCTATTCAGTACAGTACTCTTTTGGAAACTATTCAGACTTACTTGCCGAAAGTAGTTGTGGCTGTTGATTACGCAAAGCTAGAATTAACAGACCAGCTTAAAGAAATGTATCAATTGCATTTATGGCGTACAGAGGGTGCTTGTTATAGCATTATGACCAGTATTGAGGCTGACCCGGAGTTGCCTGACTGGCCTTCCTATGGTGAGAATATTATCAATAGACATAAAGGTGTTAGTGATAGTATTTATAGGCATTTGCTGCATGAGGTATTTCGCGAAACGCGAGAATGGTGCGGGCATACCTTTTCTGTAGTGACTGGATTATAAGGCAGTTGCTATAATAAGTAGAGACTTGGCGCAAGCCAAGTCTTTTCTAATGCAAAACAATAGAACTTTCTTTAATAAGTAGGTTATAATGACTTTTTAAGATTATTTTTAAATACATTTGACATGTAGTAGCAAATGTAGTATTCTATATAAGTCGCTGTAACGAACGACGCGATATTCGAAAAAATATGTTGACAGGACAAATCAGTTGTGTTAACATAAATAAGCTGGTTACCGCGACAAGCGGTGAATCGAGCAACGTGTTCCTTGAAAACTAAACAATGTAAGAAGTAATAACGCCAGATGTTAGGTGTTTCACTGAAACACCACAACGTTTCGAAGCGCAAGCAACGAAACACAAAATAGTAACTTTAAGAGCCATCAAGGCTCCATAAAGATAAAACTTTAATGGAGAGTTTGATCCTGGCTCAGGACGAACGCTGGCGGCGTGCCTAACACATGCAAGTCGAACGGAGTATTCAGCAATGGATACTTAGTGGCGAACGGGTGAGTAACGCGTAGATAATCTGCCTCAAAGATGGGGACAACACTTGGAAACGAGTGCTAATACCGAATGTGGTATCTTGGCTGCATAGCCGAGATAAAAAAGATGGCCTCTGAAGATGCTATCGCTTTGAGATGAGTCTGCGTCTGATTAGCTAGTTGGAGAGGTAAAAGCTCACCAAGGCGACGATCAGTAGCCGGTCTGAGAGGATGAACGGCCACACTGGGACTGAGACACGGCCCAGACTCCTACGGGAGGCAGCAGTGGGGAATCTTCCGCAATGGACGAAAGTCTGACGGAGCAACGCCGCGTGAGTGAAGAAGGTCTTCGGATTGTAAAGCTCTGTCAACTAGGACGAATGTGTAGCTTGTGAATAATGAGTTACAATGACGGTACTAGAGAAGGAAGCCACGGCTAACTACGTGCCAGCAGCCGCGGTAATACGTAGGTGGCGAGCGTTGTCCGGAATTATTGGGCGTAAAGAGCGCGTAGGCGGGTAGATAAGTCTGTCAAGTCCTGGTAAGGTTCTTCGCGTTGCGTCGAATTAAACCACATACTCCACCGCTTGTGCGGGCCCCCGTCAATTCCTTTGAGTTTCAACCTTGCGGCCGTACTCCCCAGGCGGGGTACTTATTGCGTTAACTCCGGCACAGAAGGGGTCGATACCCTCTACACCTAGTACCCATCGTTTACGGCCAGGATTACCGGGGTATCTAATCCCGTTCACTTCCCTGGCTTTCGCGCCTCAGCGTCAGACACCGTCCAGAAAGTCGCCTTCGCCACTGGTGTTCCTCCCAATATCTACGCATTTCACCGCTACACTGGGAATTCCACTTTCCTCTCCTGTCCTCAAGATCACCAGTTTCCGATGCACTCTCAGGGTTGAGCCCTGATCTTTCACACCGGACTTAATGATCCGCCTACGCGCCCTTTACGCCCAATAATTCCGGACAACGCTTGCCCCCTACGTATTACCGCGGCTGCTGGCACGT
>Ga0366810_1065_pt1 | contig 13730 bp, 9 predicted proteins | sample TotcelN113001M15_FD_207027 | JGI IMG/M metagenome (GOLD analysis project Ga0366810, IMG submission 207027) | Enriched cells from coal bed in the Powder River Basin, Montana, United States - Total cells N11 rep3 HSBNCT.N11.300.1.M15 ...
TCGACACTGCCAATGCCTACTCAGGCGGCCGCGCGGAGGAAGTGCTCGGGGTAGCCCTTCGGGAGTCAAGTCGGAGCATTCCCGCCCGACCATGGGCTCGAATTGCGACCAAGGTCGACTGCGATCCGGCGACCGGTGCCCTTGACCGAGACCGGGTCATGCGTTCGTTCGATGAGAGCCTCTCGCGGCTCGGGGTCGACCGGGTCCCCATCCTGCACCTGCATGACCCCTACACCGTGAGCTTTGCCGAGGCCAGCGGGCCGCGCGGGGCAATTGACGCGATGGTGGAGCTCCGCGACGCCGGAGCGGTGGACGCGATCGGCATCGCGGCGGGACCCGTGCCGCTTCTGCGCAGGTACGTCCAGACCGGTGCCTTCGACGTCGTCCTGAGCCACAACCGCTTCACGCTTGTCGACAGCAGCGCTGCCGTGCTGTTCGAGCAGGCCCGCGCCCTGGGCATGGGCACCTTCAACGCTGCCCCGTTCGGCGGTCGCGATGGCGTTCTCGCGCGCGGCGCGCAACCCGGGGCCCAGTACTACTACCGTCCCGCTTCCGCGGCCCTGCTGTCCTGGGTGGGCCACGCAGGGCAGGTGTGCGAGAACCACGGCGTCACCCTGGCCGCAGCGGCGTTGGCATTCTCGCTGCGCTCGCCCCTGGTCGACTCCACGGTCATCGGGGTCTCCTCCCCGGCGCGACTGGCAGGCCTGGTTGGGCTGCGGGAGGAGGTGGTGCCGGATGCGCTCTGGTCAGCCCTCGCCGACCTGGGTCCCGCGCCCAGCCCCATCGAGGACGCGGAGGACGCATGACCCGTTACTGGGAAAGCACCCTGCCTGGCTCGGCACGCCGCCCGCCGCGCGCGGACGCCCTCAGCGACGCAGCCTCGTTGAGCCTGAATGGAACCTGGCGGTTCCGGCTAGCGCCGACTGCGGAGGGCACGGGGGAGGGGTTCCTGGAGGCGGAGTTTGACGACTCCGACTGGGACGCGATGCCGGTCCCTTCCCATTGGGTGTTGCAGCAATTCACCCCGCTCGCCGGTGGTCCGGCACGCTCCATGATCGGTACGGCCGAGGGGCCGCTCTACACCAACACGGCCTACCCGATCCCGCTCGACCCGCCCCGGGTCCCGACCGCCAATCCGACGGGAGATTACCGACTCCGCTTCCAGGTTCCGGCGGGCTTCGGCGCAGCCGTGCTTCGCTTCCGGGGGGTCGACTCCTGTGCGCGGGTCTGGCTCAACGGCACCGAACTCGGCTGGTCCATGGGCAGCCGACTGCCGTTCGAGTTCGACGCGCCCGTCGGTGAGGGAAGCAACCTGCTGTGCGTGCGCGTGCACCGGTGGTCTGCAGGCACCTATCTGGAGGACCAGGACATGTGGTGGCTGCCGGGGATCTTCCGGGATGTCGAGTTGATCTCTCGTCCCGATGCCGCCATCGACGACCACTTCGTCCATGCCGATTACGACGCGGCGACCGGTCTTGGCACGCTCCGGGTCGAAGCACCGGTATCGGCGGTCGTGGAGATTCCGGAATTGGGACTGCATCTTCCCGCGGGTGAAACGGCGGTCCTGCCGGTGGACCCCTGGAGCGCTGAGTCCCCCCGGCTGTACCGGGGCACGCTTTGCACCTCCGGCGAAACCATCTCCCTGGCTGTGGGTTTTCGCCGCGTGGAGATCACCGATGGCGTGCTCATCGTCAACGGGCATCCACTCAAGTTCCGCGGCGTCAATCGCCACGAGCATCACCCCGACACGGGGCGAACCCTGGACCGGGAAACTATGGTGCGCGACATCGTGATGATGAAGCAGGCGAACATCGACTCGGTGCGAACCAGCCATTACCCGCCGCACCCGGAGTTCCTGCGGTTGTGCGACGAATACGGGCTCTGGGTGATCGTGGAGTGCGACCTGGAGACACACGGTTTCATCTACGCCGGCTGGCAGGGTAATCCGCCGGCCGAGCCGGCGTGGCGGGATGCCCTGCTCGACCGGCTGCGCCGCACCGTCGAACCCAACAAGAACCGTCCCAGCGTCGTGATCTGGTCCTTGGCGAACGAGAGCTGGACCGGGGAAACCTTCGACGCCATGGAGCAGTGGGTTCGCGAACGCGACCCTTCACGGCCAGTGCTGTACGAACGCGACCCGAGCTATCGCAACTCCGACTTCTACTCGACGATGTATCCCGCGCTGGAGCTCCTCGAGCAGGTCGGGCTGGGCGCCGAGCCGACGCCAGAAGCGATCACGCCGGCCGAGGACGAGCGACGCCGGAAACTGCCCTACCTGTTGATCGAATATGCGCACGCCATGGGCAACGGCCCCGGGTCCCTGCTCGACTACCGACGGATCATCGAGGCCCATGAACGGCTCTGCGGGGGCTTCGTGTGGGAATGGATAGACCACGGGTTCAACGCAGAAAGGCAGGACGGGACGTCCTTCATCCTGCACGGTGAGGACGTGGCCTACCAGCCGAGCGGCGGTCGATTCAATCTGGACGGCCTGCTCTTCAGTGACCGCACCGCGACCCCGGGCCTTGTCGAACTCGCCAAGTCGTACGCGCCCCTGGAGATCCTGGTGGACACCGAGATCACGGTGGTCAACAAGAGACACGGCGCCACGACCGCCGACCTCGACTTCAGCTGGACGCTGGAATCGGACGGAATGGCCGTCGCCGGTGGACGGCTTCAGGTCGCGCCGATCGCTGTGGGCGGCCGTGCGGTGTTGCCGCTCCCGATAGACGTGCCGCCGGCTGCTGTCCTGACAGTGGAGGCCATCCTCGGCCAGGACCAGCCGTGGGCGACGGCTGGGCACGTGGTCGCCTGGGGCCAGCTCCTCCCGGCCTCCGATGCGCTCGAGCCGCTCCGTCCGCCCTATGGCGGACGGGCCGCGACCCACCGGATTTCGCTGGGACCGGCGGAGTTCGACGCGACAAACGGTCGCCTGGTGCGGCTGGGCGACCTGGAGCTCGACGGCCCCTGGCTCGACCTGCACCGTGCACCCACCGAGAACGACCACGGCCAGGGAGGCCTGAACGACCTTGCGTCGGTGTGGGCTGCGACCGGGTTGAATCGAATGCTGCACCGCACCGATGAGGTGGAGGAAGGTAGCGGATGGCTGCGGGTAGCCGGCAGGACCGCCCCCGCCGGCCACCCGCACGGGGTCGCCTGGAGCATGTTGTGGCGGGCGTCCGGCACGGGCCTCGAGCTCGAGGTGACCGCCGACTTCGTCGGACCCTGGCACGACACCCCCTATCTGCACCGCGACATCCTGGTGCCCCGACTGGGATTGCTGTTCTTGCTCCCGGGTGAGTTCGAGCAGGCCAGCTGGTTTGGCCGGGGACCGGGCGAGACCTACGTCGACAGCTGGGAGGGGTCGCGAATCGGGTGGTTCGACAGCCCGATCGATGCCCTGCAGGTGCCTTACGCCGTCCCCCAGGAGAACGGGAACCACGTCCAGACTCGCTCGCTCGAAATGCGCGCCACCTCCCTGCCGGCCCTCCGCTTCGACGGACATCCGGAGTTCGCCTTCACGGCAAGGCGCTGGACCTCCCTGGATCTCGAGCGGGCCACCAAGCCCGACCAACTGCAGGACACTGGCCAGGTGTGGCTGAACATCGACCATGCCCAGCAGGGCATCGGCTCAGCGTCCGTGGGCCCCGCGCTCCCGGAGCGCTATCGGGTTCCCAGGAAGCGGACGACCTGGCGTGTCGGCCTGTCCACCGTTTCCAGACCGCGGTCGGGAATGACCCCGACGCGCACCTCGAGCGAGCTTTAGGAGAACTGCCATGGTGAAGACCGCTCTGAGCGTTGAGGATTTGCGGGTCGAGTGGCTGGCCACCCCCTTGGGGTTGGATGAGCCGAGCCCCCGGTTCTCCTGGAAGCCGCAGGTTGCGCCTTCGTCGACCATCCCGCAGGCCTACCGCGTCACCGTCGGCTCTGAGGGGTCGACTGCGACCTGGTGCACGGGATGGGTCGAGTCGTCGACCTGCTTCGGAGTGGAGTGTGAACTCGCCCTGCAGCCGTCCACCCGTTATGACTGGGGAGTCGAGCTGCGTGACGGCGAGGGTGGTGAGCACGGGCCGTTCACCAGCTGGTTCGAGACCGGCCTTCTGCAACCGGGTGCCGCCGGTGGCGTCTGGATCGGCCGGGACCGGTACGCGGACAAGGAAGTGTTCGACCCGCCCACAGACGATGACCTCAGCTCTGCGGTCCGCCACCTCGAACCCCCCGCCCTGCTGCGACGCGAGTTCACGCTGGCCGAGGCCCCTGTGCGTGCGAGGCTCCACATTTCGGCGCGAGGCCTGTTCCGTGCGCACCTGAACGGGGAGCGGGTGGGCACCGACGAGCTGGCTCCGGGATGGACCGACTACAACGACCGGGTCTGTTACCAGAGCTATGACGTGACCACCTTGTTGCAATCGGGCGACAACGCACTGGGGATCGAGCTGGCCGACGGTTGGTACGCCGGCTACGTCGGCTTCGACGCGAGGCGTCAGGGCAATCACTACGGCACAACCCCCATGGCGTGGGCTGTCCTCGAGATCGACTGCGGTGATGGTGCCTGGACACGCATCGTGACGGACGACTCCTGGCGGGAGGCCGCCGGTGCGATCCGGTACAGCGACCTGTTGATGGGTGAGTACGTTGACCTGCGGCTGGATCCCGGGCCGTGGACCACCCCTGCCTTCGACGACTCGGGCTGGGCGCGGGCAGCCGTGCTGGACGAGGACCTGTCCACCATCGTCGCCCGCCGTGATGAGCCCGTTAGGGTCATGCGCCGGGTGCCTGCGCTGTCGAGGGTCCACGATGAGAACGGCGCCTCGATCTACGATTTCGGCCAGAATCTCGTAGGTCGCGTGCGCGTGCGCCTCGGTTCGCTGGCGGCCGGGTCGAAGGTCGTGCTGCGCCACGGGGAAGTGATGAGCGAAGGCCGCCTCTACACGGAGAACCTGCGCACTGCGGAGGCCACCGACGTAGTCATCGGCAACGGCAGCGATTGCGTCTTCGAGCCCAGTTTCACGCTTCACGGCTTCCGCTTCGCCGAGATCGTGACGAGCGGGCCAGCTCCTGAACCCGCCGATGTCGAAGCCGTCGTCCTCTACAGCGACCTGAAGCAGGCGGGCTCGCTGGTGACTTCCAGCCCGGATGTCAACCAGCTGCTCAGCAACATCGAATGGGGCCTGCGTGGCAATTATGTCAGCGTGCCCACCGACTGCCCCCAGCGCGACGAACGTCTCGGCTGGCTCGCCGATGCGCAGGTGTTCCTGCCAACCGCCACCTACCTGGCCGAGGTGGACGCCTTCATGACGCAGTGGCTGCGGGACGTCCGCTACGCCCAATCCCCGCACGGGTCCTTTGCGGATGTCGCCCCCGTGGTGACCAACTTCTTCGGCGACGGTGCACCCGCCTGGGCTGATGGTGGCGTGATCATCCCCTGGCAGCTCTACCGGACCTACGGAGACCGGCGCCTGCTGGCCGAGTCGTTCGAGTCGATGGCCCGCTACGCCGACTTCCTCGTCGCCGCCAACCCTGATCTGATCTGGACCCGGCGCGTCGGAAACCACTACGGCGACTGGCTGCAGGTCAACGCGGACACACCACGCCCGGTCATGGCCACCGCCTACCTCGCGCACTCGCTGGAACTGGTGGGCAGGGCCGCGGCGGTCGTCGCTCCGGCGCGTGCCCAGCGATACCGCGAGCTCGCGGACGGGGCGAAGGCTGCTTTCGTCGCCGCGTTCGTCCAGCCCGATGGCCGCATTCAGGGTGACACCCAGACCGGCTACCTGCTGGCACTTGCCTTCGACCTCGTACCTCCGGACCTTCGCCCGGCGCTGGCCGAACACCTGGTCCGCACGGTCGAGGCCACCGGTGGCCTCCTCACCACCGGCTTCGTCGGGGTATCGCTGCTATGCCCGGTGCTGAGCAGCATCGGCCGTGACGACCTCGCCTACGCGTTGCTGGAGACGGACCGATATCCCTCGTGGCTCTACTCGGTGCGCCACGGCGCGACCACCATCTGGGAGCGGTGGGACGGGTGGACCGAGCATGGCGGATTCCAGTCAGTGAAGATGAACTCGTTCAATCACTACTCGCTGGGGTCCGTGGGGGAGTGGCTCTACCGCTACGTTGCCGGCATCGACCAGACTGCGGACTCGATCGGCTTCGAGGTGCTGGCCTATCAACCTCGCCTGGGTGGTTCGCTCACGGAGGTGTCGGCCTCGTTCGAGTCGGTGCGTGGCCGGATCGTCTCCCGCTGGGAGCGAACGGGGGCAACGGCGACCTTCGAGCTCACGCTGCCACCGGGAGTGAGGGCCGAAGTGCTGCTGCCGGCCGGTGATTCGATCTCCGTCAACGGTGAGGCGCGACCCGTCGGCGGCTTCGACCTGGGCTCGGGGACCCATCGGATGACCGTTGCCGGACTCACGGGAACCAACCGTCATGTCTGAGCGGCGAGATCGGTGACGGCGCTACATCTCGAACGGCCGCTGGATCCGTGGATTCCGAGGATTTCGTTCACGGAGGCCGATTCGCAGAAGTGCCATCACTCCACAGCTGGTCGATGTGCGCTCCCAGCAGGTGGCGAACTCAGCGGTTAGCGAAACCTTCTGGTGGAGCTAAGGGGACTCGGACCCATGACCTTGCATTGCGAGCTTAACTGCTGGGTGCCTTTCCCTGAATTTGGGCTTTGTGCGGGCCGTTCAATCGGCAGGCGTTGGGAGCCCAACCTCGCGATCGCCTCAGCACGTGACGGTCCCGGCGTACGAGCGCATTACCGATGATGGGCATAGCTGACGCGATGCCTAGCGGGCGCGGAAGAACTCGAAGTGCCCGTCTTCCTGGTTGCGCAAGGCTTGGAGTTCCGCCGCCCGGAGCGCATCGCCCAACCCCGCCCCAAGGCCACCACTCAGCCGAAGCCGGGGCCCCCTTGGCCTGTTGCGTGGACGCGTCCGGCATTAGGGTTGGCCCACTATTACCGAGCAGGGGACGTTTTAGAATCGGGGGACGATGGCGGACGAGAAGAGGCTCCTCGAACGGCCGTTAGTTGTCGCCTTCGTCGCCTTCCTCGGTGCGGCGATGGGAGCCGCCGCATCGATCGGAATCTACTCGGGCCTTGCTGGCGGCGGCGTGACGACTGACTCGGCTCGAGTCGCAAACTGCGTCAGAACGCACAACTTGGCCCAAGTGTCCGAGCGCCGGGACCTCGATGATCGCAGCTTGGACTTCCGCTCCTGCTCGTGGCCGGCGCCCCGAGGTGGTGACCCGGATGGATTCACGTACATCACCGTCCGTACCGAAGAAGGGCCCGGGAAAACGGAGGTGCAAGGGGACACGGTCGCGCACGTTCTCACCAGCGCATGCCGCTACCTCGAGGTCGACTTCTTCTATGACTACAACGGCAAGCCAGCCCCGGGACATCCCTTCCTCTTGACCAAGGGCGAGACGCGGGAGGTCGAGGGGTCAGTACTGGACACTCCTCCGCCTCCGGGACCGGACGACTTTGTGGTCCTTTCCAACGGTCGCTACAGCGTGGACATCGCGCGCTGCGTGTAGGGGCCAAACTGCGGCGAGGCTTGCCAGCGAAACGCTGACACCCGCAGCAACCACGACGACCGCGCAAATCATTCGTCGAAGAATGCGAAGGCCACGCGTCTGTGGCGAACTCGCTCCATCCCGCAAGGCCCAACGCGCTATCGCAAGCAGCCCCGCCGTCGCAGACAGAGCACCTCCGACCCCAGGGGCGAACGACAACACCGGCCAGGACCATCAGTGGGTCTTTCGACCACGGCACGAGCCCCGAAGCCCCGGCAAGCATCTTTAGCCCCGAGGGGCACTCACCGTCTCAGCGTGACCCGATCCACCAAGGCGCCGCGCTCAGCGTCGGCGGCGTTCGGGGGTGAGCCAGTAGTTCGAGAAGCCCGCGTCCGCCGGGTTGACGTTCGTGCCGGGAGCGACGATCTCGTCGATGCGGTCGAGAGTCGCCGCATCGAGCTCGAGCGAGGCCGCGGCCAACTGGCTCTCCAACTGCTCCATCGTGCGCGGGCCGATGATCGCGCTGGTCACCCCGGGGTGGCGGAGCACGAAGGCGATGGCGAGGTGCACGAGCGACACGCCGAGATCATCCGCGAGGGCGCCTAGCGCGTCCGCCGCGTGGAACTTGGCCGCGTTGTTCGGATCATCGAGGTCGTACGCCTGAGGGTTGCTGCTCCCGCGGTGCGTACTCGGAAGATCCTGGCCGACCCGGAACCGGCCGCTGAGCCAGCCGCCGGCGAGGGGACTCCAGACGAGCGTGCCCATGCCGTAGCGCTCCGCCATCGGCAGCAGCTCCGCCTCGATGCCACGCGTCAGCATCGAGTACGGAGGCTGCTCGGTCACGAATCGCCCGAGGTGCTGTTCGCGGGAGACCCACTGCGCCTCGACCACCTGTGAGGGCTGGAACGTCGACGAACCGAAGTACCGGATCTTGCCTTGCGCAACCAGGTCGGTGAGGGCGCGGAGGGTTTCTTCGATATCGGTGTACTCGTCGGCCCGGTGCATTTGATAGAGATCGATGTAGTCGGTTCCCAGCCGGCGGAGGGAGTCCTCTACGGACTTCATGATCCACCGCCGTGATCCGCCCCGATAGTTCGGCTGCTGCTTCATGCCGTTGAAGAACTTCGTCGCGAGCACCACGTCGTCGCGCTTCCCGGACTGCGAGAGCGCCTTCCCGACGATCTCCTCCGACTCCCCGAAGGAGTAGATATCGGCAGTGTCGACGAAGTTGATGCCAGCATCGAGAGCGCGGTGGATTATGCGGATCGAGTCGTCGTGATCCTGATTGCCCCAGCCCCCGAACATCATGGTGCCGAGACAGAGCCTTGTGACCTCCACTCCGGTTCTTCCCAGGTAGGTGGTCGGCTGCTCAGCGGTCTCAGCGGTCTCAGTGGTCATCGGGTTTCCTCTTCTTCAAGCACTGGCACGACGTGTCTGGATGCAAAGCGTGGAGCCGACCGTCGAGCAAGCACTACCCCGACGCGAGGTCAAGGAATCAAGACGGTCTTGCCTACTCCTTGCGTCTCCAGCGGTGAGCGGCAACCCGTGCTGCAGCTCTGGGGATGGGATCGAGTGGATGCAAGATGGGAATCCATCAGAGTGTGTAACCGCTCAGGCAACCGGGGGAGGGTCGCTGGGTAGATCAGATCGAGGTTCTACACCCGTGCGCGAGGCCCCGACGGGGCCCGCCAAGTTGGCCCTACACCGTGAGGGTCACGTCTCCCGCGCCCGTGCGGGCGACGACCTTCACGAACGGCTCTCCGGGTTCCGGCTCACCGTGTGAGGGCAGATGGGTGCGGACTTCGCCCATGCCGGTAGTCAGGTCCTGCCAGACGGGGACGGTGCTCGGCACCTGGACGGTGATGTCTCCCATACCGGTACGGACCTCGGCGCTGCCCTCGTCCACCACGGCGTGCACGTCCCCGGCACCCGAGACGATGCTCAGCTGCCCCTTGGAGGAGCCGACGTGGACGTCGCCGGTGCCGGTGCGGAGCTCGAGGCGGCCGGACGCCTCCTCGACGGAGATGTCGCCGGCGCCGGTGTTGAGGTTGGCCGAGCCGACACGCGGCAGCCGGATCTCGCCGGCACCGGTGGACATGACCGCGCTCTCGCAGGCTTCGGCGACGATGTCGCCCGCTCCGGTCTTGGCCGCGGTCCTGCCGGAGCGTCCCCGGATGTCGATGTCGCCGTACTTGGTCTCGAGGGAGAGGGCGGCATCGGGCGGGCAGTGCACGTCCGCGTCCACCCTGAGCCCGCCGCCGAGAGCGAAGGAGAGCGCGCCCAGGTTGAAGGAGATACCGGACGCCCTTTCGGCCGGCAGGTGCGGGATCGTGACGGTCACGCGGGTGCCGTCGCCGCGGGACTCGATGAGGTCGAAGTCCACCGGCTGGTTGCTGGTGAGCGTGACGCGGACCTCGCCGGGCGCACCGTCGTGCAGGACGTGGATGTCACCGCGGTGGTTGTTGAGGGTCAGCTCGGGCAGCCCGTCCAGGGTGTACTCGAGGGTGTGGCTACGGGTCATCGTGGTCATGGTGTCCTCCTCAGGCCCAGCCGGAGATGCGGCGGGACGAACGGTGGGATGTGTTGTCGGAAGTGGTGGCGCGTCGCAGTGCCTGGACGATCCACGTGTTGAGGGACTGGCCGGCGATCTGCGCGGCGGCTTCGGCGCGCTTCTTGACCGCTTCGGGCAGGCGGACGGTGACGCGCGCGGAGTTGTCGTCGTCATGTTCGGCGTCGTGTGCCACGAGGGTCGCCTCGTCGCGCACGATGTGCCAGCTGGGGTCGCGGCCCTCCATGTGGATGGTGATGACGGGACCGTCGAGTTCGGCGGTCAGTTGCGCAGCGACATCACTGAGCAGTTGCACCATCGCCAGCCGAAGGCCGGGCTCGATGACAGCAGCGACGCGGTGGGTGAGCTCGCGGGTCTGCTCGTCGGCAAGTGCCGTCGCGCGATCGAGATCGCGAGCGACGGCTTCGAGGTACGGAGTCAGTTGCATGACTTCATCATGACATCACTGTGACGTCACCGCAATGTCTTCGAGGCGTCAGCCTGGCACCGCACATCAACGCTCGAGTGCTGCCCAGCCGACATCCGCTCTTGCCGCGATCAGCGAAGCGCCGCTGATCACGACGCCACGCCCGTAGCGGATGACTGTAGAGGGTCTCCGCTTGGGTGATTCCCGGGGGGACGTGGGTAGGTCAGCGGATCCCGGTGTCCTGCTGAGCCCATCCCTGGTCGAGGAGTCGGAAGCCGTCGTCGATAGTCGTCTCGGGGTTGGCGTCGTGGGTGGCGATGAGTTGAATCTGCAATGCGAAGCGGACGTAGAAGCGGATGGCGTCGGTGGGATCATCACGGCCGGACTCTTCGGTCATGACCTTGAGCAGCGATTGTTCGTGCCTGAGCCACATCTTCTCGGCGTAGTCGATCAGGGATGGGGTGTCGTTCATGAGGGCGAGGACTCGGCGTTGAGGTTCGGACTGCATTGCGGCGATCTCCGCGAGGTAGTGGGTCTTGAGCGCCTGCGAAACGGTGGTACCGGGCGCCCGGTCACGCACGGCGGCGGCGATCCGTTCGTGTCGATCGTCCTCGTCGCTGAACAGCAGCGCCTCCTTCTGAGGGAAGTAGGCGAAGACGGTTTTTGCCGTGACATCTGCCTTGTCGGCGATCTGGCGAACTGTGACGGCATCGAAGCCGCGCTCAAAGAAGAGGGTCAGGGCAGCATCGAGGATGGTCTCGCGGGTCGCCGCCTTCTTGCGCTCACGTCGCCCGAGTGTCAGCTCATCCCCCACGAGCTCATGGTAGCCCGCCGGTCGCCTTACGTACACTAGATATATAAGTAGTCTCGGTATACCGTTCTGGTGATGGGGCTTTACCGCCTCCGAACGACCGAGAGGACTCGATCATGAACCCACCATCGCCAACAGGCACGATGTCCGAACGCAGCCCGCTTGCGCAGCGCCGAGCTGCTGGGGTGCTTCTGGTGTTAGGGCCGCTGATCTTCCTGGTTGCGGAGTTCATTACAGCGGCGGCCTGGACGGACCCGCCCTACAGCTACACCTACAACTTCATCAGCAACCTTGGCGTACACGGCCCCTCGACGCTGTTCGGGCAGTACATGTATTCGCCGCTGGCCTGGCTGATGAACGCCGGCTTCTTCCTCTTCGGACTCGTGATCTTCGCCGGAATGGCCGCGCTCCGCGGCCTGCCGGGGTGGCGCCGATGGCTGGTGCTGCTGCCAGCGGCCATGCTCGCCCTTGGGGGCGTCCTGCTCGGCCTGTTCCCTGGATCGGGCGAAGCCCTCCAGGACGGGACAGGTGAGTTCCACTCCGCGGGCGCGTTCCTCGGCTTCATCGGGGCAAACGTGACGGTGATCCTGCTCGGCAAGATGCGGCGCCGCATCGATCTATCCGCCCGGGCAGGGCGGGCGTTGATCATCGTCGGCACAATTGGGCTGATCTCGACAGCGCTATACCTGCTCCTGATCGTGCTCTCCTCTGAAGACACGACAATCGGAATCATCGGCCTCATCGAACGCGGAGCCACTCACCCGTTCCTCATCGGCATCCTCTGTGTAGGGGCACATATCCTTCGTCAGGCCGACGGCGCCAAAGATCTCGCGATCCAGCTCCCAGTGTCCACGGCCGGCGCGCCATCGTCGACCGGGGGGTCGACTGAAGGAGCGCGTCGTTCCGATCTCGACGTAATGCGCGAGGGCGGTCAGATCCATGGCTCCCACGCACCAGTGGAGTAGTTCACACGAGAACCACGCGAGCCGTCACGGCGGAGCCATGCCATGCCCCGGTACTGAACAGTGGCGAAATGGGCACATCCCGCAAGTGTCATCGGCTTGCGGGCTCAGCGTGAGAGCAATGCGAGGAACCGCTCTGCGTCGCCGGCACGAGGCAGGTTGTTGAACATGACGTAGGGCGACGGCCGACCCTCGATCAAGGACCGTAGCCGGTGCAGCTCCTCATCGGTGTGGACGTGCCGGGAGCCCGTGGTGCCATGCAATCGGTAATAGGTCTGTTCGGGCGTCACCGTCTCGGCGTGCATCGGGTCAACGACGTGAACAAGATTCAGCTCTGCGCACAGCTCGGTGAGCAACTGCGTGGGCCACTCACCACGGGGTTCCCACAGCAGTCGCCCGTCTGGCCGCTCCACCTGTGACATGAAGCTGCGCAGCCGTCCAACGTTGACGGCCGATGGGCGAAAACTTTTCGGGCACTGCAGCAGCACGGCAGTGGCCTGCAGGATTCGCGCGCAATCAAGCGTCCGCTGCCAGCCCGCAAGGACCGGGTGCGTCGCACGAAACGCTCCGACCTCACCACGTGCATTGTCCGGCAACGGCTGTTTCAGGCGCCGATAGGTGGGGCTGTTCGACTCGTGGGTGACGAGCTGCCAGGCCTTCATCGTGAACTCGAAGTTGGACGGCACTTGGGTCCGCCAGCGTGTCAGCAACCCGTCGGTTGGCGGTTCGTAGAACGTTTGCTGCACCTCTACGACAGGGAAACGACGTACGTACGCGGACTGGGAAACCGTCCAGCCGCACAGCCCTACGCGAACGTCCACTGCCCCTCCCGTATCGCGGGCTGCTTCAACGTTCGCCCAGCAGGTTTCCCTCGGCCCGGGGCCGGCTCTTCCACGGTGGCAAACCGAGCATCATGCTCTGATTGAGCTAATCGTGGTGGACGCTTGCCCGAGAAAGGAAGGAATGATCCACAGCCGCAGTCCGACAGTACCCAAGCGGGCGCTACTGACACCGTCTGAATCCGGCCGTGCGTCGGTAGGAGGTCGTGCTGGCGCGGTGGCGCTCTGAGTCGACGAAGTGCGGGAGTAGTCCCGTGTCTGTCAGTGCGGGGTGAGCACACCGATGCGCCATCCGTACTTGGTCGCGAGCAGTTGGTACACCGAGCGCTCTGCGGATGCGGCCTCGTTGTAGTCCCAAGTGACGTCGGCCCAAATGCTGTGTGCAGTGAAGCCCAATACCGTGATGGAGATGCTGGCGTCCGTCACGCCGTCGTACTGCCTCATGGCCGTCTCGAAGAAGGTACGCGTCTGGGCAGGATCGGTGACCGCTTGGACGTGCCCCGGAAACGCAATCAAAGCGGGGCAGTGGTAGGAGTCGGCAATGCGGCCTGCGTCTCGGGCCAGCAGGGCGTTGCGGTACTCGTCGAAGAAGGCTTGGGCCTGGTTGGCCGCTTGCACGAGT
>Ga0366810_1068_pt1 | contig 13330 bp, 15 predicted proteins | sample TotcelN113001M15_FD_207027 | JGI IMG/M metagenome (GOLD analysis project Ga0366810, IMG submission 207027) | Enriched cells from coal bed in the Powder River Basin, Montana, United States - Total cells N11 rep3 HSBNCT.N11.300.1.M15 ...
CCCAGAGTACTGACAACAGTTCCATCGGAGCTCAAGCTCAAGCTCAAGCTCAACCTCAACCTCAACCTCCAATTCCGCAAACCGACAATACGCCGTCTGGATCAAGTACCCCGACTTCAGTTGTAAAGACAGCTGGAAAGGTTATTGTCATTGACCCTGGTCATGCTAATAAAGCAAATCTCGAATTGGAAGCCAATGCGCTTGGTTCTTCTGTTATGAAGATCAAGGACGGAGGTGGAGCTACTGGAATTGATACTAAGACGCCAGAGTATTTAGTTAATATGAAGGTTTCCTTACAGCTTCGAGATTTACTACTAAAAGGAGGATATATAGTCGTAATGACTAAGACAGATAACTCAGTGAGCCTGGGGAATATAAAACGTGCTGAAATAGGAAATAATGAGAAGGCAGCACTTGTCATAAGAATTCATGCAGATTCCTCAGAAAATTCTACTGTATCTGGAGCTTCGATGTTAGTTCCCTTACGAGTTAATGAAGGAACTAAAGTAATAATTGATGAAAGTAATCGGTGTGGTCGTATAATACTAAATTCACTTACTAGCGAAGTAGGTATGAAAAACAGAGGACTTGCTCCACATAGCGATATGACAGGCTTCAATTGGTCAAAAGTGCCAGTGATCCTCGTAGAAATGGGATTCCTATCAAACCCAGATGAAGATAGGAAGTTAAGTGATGAAAAATATCAGGCTAAACTGGCTAGAGCACTTGCGGACGGCATTGCGGAGGCGTTGCCAAGCAAGTAATTAGCATGAGGAAGGATAAAATGGCATAAATTAACGTTTTAGAATTCTTGCTTCTGCAGAAACTAAATCTATATTTAATGCAAAGGAGATTAAAACATGGCAACCTTAGGTAAAGGCAAAAATACAAATTTCTTACCACTTGGAAATACTCCTAAACCAGGAATAATGACACCAAAGTCTAAAGTAATTGCGGAAAAGACTGATATCCCAACTAATGAAAATGCTGATCCTAGTCATGATTGATTATTTCCAAAATAGGCACTAGTGCAGTTGGAAGATTTTCTGGGTGGTTGAATCACGAGATTATGTTTTAGTAAAAAACCATTCGCTCTAAACGATTTTCTGACGCTTGATTGAGCGTCTTTTTTCATGTATGAAGGAATTTAGCGACTTTTGAAGAATCAGTGTAAGAATAGTGTTAACTAAGTTGCGATTAATTGAAACGGTTGTACCGAAAAAGCCATTGAGTTAATACATAAAAATGCCGTGACGAACCATGATCAGAATAGCAGTCGCCGGATCATTCGAAGATGGGAAAACGTGTAACGCTTCCTTAAGAGAAACTAGTAAGGGCGAAGCATCTGATGCGTGGGGTTAAGTCAGTATAAGGAGAATTATAATGGATTTAACGGATTTTCCTGTCCAAGTCAAGTTACCGATTACAGAAGGTGAGATGGGTATCTCAGGACACGTAAAAAACATTTACTATATAAGATACTTCGAATGCGCCCGGGAACAATATCTTCGTATGATCGGGCTAATTGATCTGAAGCCCCAGATGGGCATAGGAACAATTTTGGCTCAATCAGTCTGTAAGTATCTCAAGCCGTTAGCGTATCCAGATCAAATAACTGTGGGCGCGAAAGTAAAATCAATAGGGAAATCGAGCTTTGTCTTAGAGTACATAATTGTTAGCGAAAAAATTGGAGTATCGGCTTCCGGAGAAGAAGTTATCGTCATCTACGACTATAATAATTCAAAGAAAGCGGAATTACCCTTTAGTATGAAAGAGGCCATTGAAAAGAGTAATAGGTGAACGTTCCTTCTTTATCATTGCTATGCTTGATTTAGTGGTGGCTTGGGGACGGCAGTACACATGAGGTTCATAGCAAATTAAGAAATTTCGAGGCTCGAGTTTAGAAGTGTAGATTTGCTGATATGATCTCATAGCAATAATGGGGAGGGTTTCAATTGAAACAAGACGCAATAATAGGTGGAGTCATGGGAGTTGTTATAGGTGATGCATTAGGATTACCTGTACAGTTCATGACGAAAACCGAAATAAGGAAAAATCCAATCACGGATATGACTGGAGGAGGTGCTTTCGGTCTTGAACCGGGTTCTTGGTCCGATGATAGTTCTCTAACCTTGTGTTTGGCTGAAAGTCTGTCCGAGGTAGGTTACAATCCTGCAGATATTGGTCGGCGATTTGTGAAATGGTATCGAGAAGGCTATATGACCCCGTTTGGTGAGTCCTTTGATATTGGCACTACTACATCAGTAGCCATGAAGAGATTGATCCATGGGGTTGCCCCATTTAAAGCGGGTCCCACTGATGCAGAGAGTAATGGAAATGGAAGCCTAATGCGAATTCTCCCTGCTGCCCTTTTTTTTGCCCAGGAATCCGATTACACTATGATTCAAAGGATATGTGAGGTTTCTAAGATAACGCACGGACATCCGCGTAGTCAATTAGCGTGTAGTTTGTATTCTCTTTTTGTGAAGGAATTGCTAAAAGGAAGTAGTCCCCAAAAAGCCTATGAGAATTTAAGACTGAAATCTCAAACCGTCTTTTTTATAGACCGCAAAATAGGTAAGCAGTTAAGTCATTTTAAGCGTATTATTAGCGGAGAACTTCCAACTCTTGATGAGAGTGAGATAAAATCTGGGGGTTACGTGGTTGAATCCTTGGAAGCAGCCCTCTGGAGCTTTCTTACCACATCGTCCTTTGAGGAAGCAGTGCTCACAGCAGTAAACTTAGGTTGGGATACAGATACAGTGGGTGCCATTACGGGTAGTATGGCTGGCGTTTACTATGGATTTTCTAACATTCCGGCTCATTGGCTGAGTAAACTAGTAAACTATGAAAAAATACTGAGTCTAACTAATCAATTTGCCGAACGGATCAACAAATAGGGTGATTAATCTTAATAAGGTTTTAGTTAATTTATCACAGCAAGTTTTTACACACTATTTAGCAATCATTCGCTCCTATAAACACCAAATTCATAAGCAAAAACGCTCACTAAAGCCCACAGACCACCTACGGTCAAGCTTGTGACCATCGCACTAGGAGTATGAATCCGGAGGTAAATCGGGCTAAGAGCTAATAGAACCATCAAGACAATTCCGCCAATAAGTATAATAATCTGAGTAAACCACGGTTTATTTCGACAGCCAATGTATCCCAAGACAGCATAAAAAGAGATGGCAGCAAGTAAGAACCCTGAACTTGGGGCTTGAAACGGCGTAAGGTTTTCAAAGACGTTGATATTTTCGCCACGGAAGAAAAACCGAAATAAGAGGTCAATCACTGTACCTCCTCCCCACGCCAAGGCTAGAGGAAGCACATGTGACCAATGCTTTGTTGTGACTCGCAGGACAATCACTGCCAGCACAAACCAAAGCATTATTGTGAGATGAGTTCCAAGGGCGTTAATCCCTCGCATCAGATCAATAACCAAGGGTGAAGATGTAATGTCCAACCAAAATACAACGAGGTTATCAAACTCGCCGACCTCTTGGAAAACGAAATCCTGAATTAAACCCATTAGGATAATAAATAGCGTAATAAAAAGGAGACCACCAACTGTTACAAAAAAACGTTGCTTGCCTAGGGATAAATAACGACTGGGTAGTTGCGATAGATGTTTCACTAGCCAAGCCATTATATGCTCGTGCTTCTTATAGATAAGGTAGAAAATTATAGAAATCACTATAGCTGAAGTTCCCAACAATAAAGAATAGCGATGGATGATGGGTAATATAGTTTCCCAACGACTACCTAAAAGCCGACCTAGGACAATAAACAGGGTTGTCCATAAAGTTGCTCCTAGATAGGCAAAGATTGCAAAGTTTCGGTAACTCAATCGGCTCAAGCCTGCAATGTATCCAGAAAGATGGCGAACACCGGGAATAAAATATCCAACAGTAAGAAGTTTTCCTCCATGCTGCTCATACCAGTTCAATACTCTTTCTAAGCGTTGGCTTCCTGCGTGTTTCTTTAGATGTACAAAGATTTTCTGTTGGAAGAATGTTCCCAAAATGTAGGCGATTGTAATACCCGTCGCACTGCCCGTTGCCGCCGAAATGATGGCAAGAAAAGGGTTAAGCTGCCCTGTATAAGTTAAGGAACCAACAAAGGTCAATAAAAATTCATCGGGAATAGGAATTCCCAAAATAGACGTTGCTAAAATTACAAACAATCCCACATACCCATATTGGGAAATATAGTGAACTAGAAGCTGTGAAGTCATGATTACTCCTTTTACCCAAAGCTAACGTCAAGTTCAAGATGTTTTGTCACGCCTAAAATGTGTCCAGCCGACGGTTAAAGCATGTCCTAGGCCAGTTAGCCCCATAACAATGAGAAAAGCTAAACCGATGAGTGGAAGGCTGAACTGAGTCTTTCTCGATCGTTCGTGTCTACACAATATCACGTATTGCTAAAAGACCACAACACTTTGACCCTCTGCGCTTCTTCATATCTTTTTCACTGGCAATGGAATACAGTCGCTTTAATCGCCATGGTCAGAAAGACACCGAGATAACCAAACGATGAAACCAGACTCAAACCGCCGTCATGCGCTACTCATTATGCGGTTATCTGGTATTCTGGCATTAATCATCAATCTCGTTATTTCTAATATTTGGTTTCGACCACGCCCTTTTGTTACACTTCCCAAAGGCACATTTACACAGCTTATCCCACATTCAGTAGATGCGTCATTTCCAAGTGACCACACTTCAGGCAGTTTCGGTTTCGCTGCTGGGTCTTGGAATAAAGCTCCTTTTTCAAGCACCGAAATCTACTGAAGTGACCGTCATAACGGACAATAGAGAACACGTCAAATCAATTATAGGATTATGGAGTATTCGCCATGGAGGATAAAAAACTTAAAACGATAATTAGTGAAGATAGTGGGAAAGAAAAAAGGATTCTTGGACTTGAACGGAATATTTTTTTTGTTGGAACCACCAGCTTTTTAACGGATACGGCAACAAAAATGATCTATGCAATCATGCCGTTGTTTTTAATGACCTTGGGAGCAACAAAGACAGAACTTTCATTAATAGAAGGAATCGCAGAAAGTACTGCCTCCGTTCTTAAAGCATTATCTGGCTGGTGGAGTGACAAAATTGGAAAGAACAAGCCTTTTATGATCATAGGCTATGCGTTTACAGCGATACTATCGCCCTTGTTCTCGATGGTTACTTCTCCGCTACAGGTTCTTATTGTCCGATTTACCGAAAGGGTTGGGAAAGGGATTAGAACTGCCCCGAGGGATAGTTTGATCGCTGGTTCAACTGAGGATAACACGAAGGGGAGGAGTTATGGCTTTCATAAAGCTATGGATAATAGCGGAGCAATACTTGGTCCCCTTTTGGCTTTTGGAATCTTATCGCTTTTTCCAGGTGACTACCGTAAAGTATTCATATATGCGGCAATACCTGGTTTATTAGGGCTTATTTCAATAATCTACTTTGTAAAAGAAGCAAAAAGGGATAAGGTGGAACGCCTAGGAAGGATTACTTTGAAGGACTTTTCTCCGAAATATTATGCTTTTCTAGGAATTATATTTATATTTACCCTTGGCAACTCGACAGATGCTTTACTACTTATTAAAGCTAGTGATATTGGTGTTCAGGATGCTTATATCCCAATAATTTATTTAATTTTCAACGCCGTTTCAGTGATGTTTTCTATTCCTGCGGGTATATTGTCAGACAAAATAGGACGCGAGAGGCTAATTATATTTGGGTATTTGCTCTATTCTGTTATATATTTTGGCTTTGGAAAAACACACAGTCAAGCTATACTTATTTTACTCTTTGCGTTATATGGTCTCTATAGTGCAGCAACGGATGGCATTCAGAAGGCCTTGGTTTCGGATTTGATTGATAATAATAAACGAGGCACAGGCCTTGGGCTGTACAATTGTCTTGCCGGAATAACATTACTCCCTGCCAGTATTATTGCAGGACTGCTTTATGATCATGTCAATAACCGTGCACCGTTTTATTATGGGTCAATCATGGCTCTTGTTGCTGCTGTACTTATGATGATATTTTATTGGAAAGGAAACAAGTCAGTCCAATCGAATTTGTGAATCGGCGTGCCAACCTCTTTTGCGATTAATTGACTACGGTAACTACGTGAAGTTTCTTTCCACTATATAATCCATGCTTATTTTAGTTATGTTAAAGGGAATGTGCGATATATCATTAGTGGAGGGGCCGGGGCAGAACTTTTGACCAAGGATAGTTATTATCATTTTATCCGGGTTAAAGTTACCGATAAAGAAAATTACCTTGAAGTCGTGGAACTTCCGTCTCCGCCGAACGTCATTATGGATCGTTATATTGCTGCGGGGCAGATGTTTGCTCGGTCGATCTATAAGGAGTACACGACAATAGTATATGGAATTGGAATAGCTATCCTCTTGGTGATTGGAGGAATACTTTGGATTTATCGCAAGAATTGGTGGGCCTATCTTCAGCGTCTGGGACGGTGGTTTTTCGAAATTGCCAAGTTTTCGGTATTAAAGTACAAAGAGATTGTTAAGAAGAAATAGAAACACCTTCACAATTACTGTGGAGGTGTTTTTCATCATCGGTGATTAAAGTCAGCTTTCTCTATGACAAAAGAATACAAAAGGTGAATTTTTCTTTATAGTTCAAGTGAATGACATTCGCCTAGAACGTTATACTTGCTTTTTTTTGAATTTTGGGGAGGATTCTTCAAGAAGTATATGGAATATTAAAGTATAAATTGTGTGCTTTAAGTATTGATTTACTATTTCTAGTAGCCAAATGCTCCGACATCAATGACCTGTCGGACTATCTTTATAATTAATTTAAGGAGGCTTTTTGTATGAACAAGACCAAAATAATTGACCTGTATAGCTATGATGATTGGGCAAATAGTAAATTATTGACTGCAGTGTGCCAGTTAGAAAATGAGGAGTTTATTCGAGACTTATCTAGTAGTTTCAAGTCGATAAGGGATACAATGGTCCATATTTTAGGTGCGGAGGAATTGTGGTTGTCGCGTTGGATGGGAGAACAGGGACGAGTACTCTTGATTTCTGATGATTTTCCAACTTACTCCTCTTTAAAAAATCGATGGGATGACTTCAGAATCCAAATTGATCAGTTCTTATTATCATTAACAGAAGAAGATTTGAATCAAGAGATTAGTTATAAGAATCTCAAAGGGATACCATATTCTTTGGAATTGTGGAAACAGATGCTACACGTTACCAATCATTCATCGTTTCACCGGGGTCAAGCGATAACTATGTTTAGACAATTGAAAAAGCAACCGCCTTCACTGGATCTGATTTCCTATTTTAATGGAGAAAAATAGAATTAAGTTTCTTTTGCAGAAAAACTATCGAATTAACGACAAATTCCTCGAATAATAAATCACTATTATGGTATACTAAGGAAGTATATGGTAATAGTGGATTTACTGTGTTCGAATGGATTTAAGTAGCCAATGCGGATAATCACATTCTAATGATTATTACATATTTTATTATTCACTAGAGGTAACGAGTTACTAGATAACTAAAATAACTGGGATTAACAGGTTAATACTCAATTACCATAGTTGCCTGAAGGGAGGGCGAAAAATGACTAGCAATCGTTATCTAGCGATAATTGGAGACATAGTTGATTCGAAAAAAGTTTCTGGTGAACTGAGAAAACAAGTACAAAATAGACTAGAGGATACTTTAGATTCTTTGAACCATCAGTATCGAGAGTTTATCGTGTCAGATTTTCTAATTACGTTAGGGGACGAATTCCAGGGACTATTACGACCAAATGCTCCAGTGTACGAGATTATTTCCCATGTTGTTGAAGGTATTAACACAGAACAGCAGAAGCGAATGATAGTAGAAGTACGCTTTGGTATTGGTTTAGGGCGCATATTAACCGATATAAAAAGTATTGCCTTAGGAATGGACGGACCAGCGTTCCATTACGCCAGAAATGCGTTAGAATTAAGCCATAGTAGGAAAGGGCATGCCATAGTCTTTAATGCAGAACCGGGCACTATTAATGAGCAAAATGAAACTACTATTAATGCATTATTGGGTCTCCTGGCGGTTTCAAGGAAATTCTGGATACACAAAACCAGCAAGTTTAATGAAATATTGCCATATTTAAGAAAACGCAGAAATCAGAGCGACATCGCTAGTTTGCTAAACTGTACCCAACCCTTAGTTAGTAAACAAGTGGCCTCAGCCTACTGGAACGAGATTAAAGAGTTGGAGGCAAACGTTGACGCTCTTATTAAGACGTATTTAGATACTCCAAAAGCACGAGGGAATCGAAAAAAAAATAACTATGCCAGTCCAATATAAGTCATATTAATATATTTTCAAGATATAACCTGTGCGGTTATATCTTTGTTTTATAACCATATTAGTTATATTTTTATAAATATGCATTTAAGGCTTAATTATTCCACTCTAAATCATATGTGAATTTTGGGATTATTTTAGCTAAAGGGGTGAGAGTGATGTTTTCAGATTACTTTTTAGCTTTGTTACTATCTCATTTGGCAGGTGACTTTGTCTTTCAGAGTGATCAGTTATGTAAATTAAAAAGAGACCCAGACATAAAGCAACGAATCGAGGGTGTATCTAAACATGTAGCAATTATTTTTATAACAAATATAATAGTTTTTATTTTTATTAATAAAGGGATTCCATGGATTGTAGTATTTTTTGTAAGCTTTTTCCACTGGCTTTTAGATATGCTTAAGTCTACTATTCAATCAAAAAGAAAGATTCCTGACATCGACACTGTCAAGACCAGTAAAATTGCCAAGAATTCAGTAACAGAGAAGACCACTGTTATTGAAATTGATTCATATGACTCTGACCAGGCTACTTCTAAAAGAGAACTAGAAAATGAAAAGATCACCGAAAAGATTTCTGAAAAAAGTACAAACATTGGTCGCATTGATTCTAAAGAGAATACAAATTGGACTGTAATCTTGTTCGTTGGTGATCAACTGTTACATATAATAAGTATTATAATTGCTTCTCATGCACTATATAGTTTTGATTTAAGCCATTATTTGAGCTTTTATTATCAATTTATTGCAAGTGGAACCGTAACCATTTCTCAATCCTTGACCTTAATGAAGAAGGTGCTTCTAGTTTTAATCTTCTTATGTCTGGCTACCTCCGTATCGAATGTCGTTGTCAAGACATTTCTGGTCGGACTCAGAAAAGATTTAGGCACAGACGTTAAAACAGGGAGGTATATAGGTGGGGTTGAGCGCATATTAACGATTATTATTATTTTAGTAGGTGCATGGCAAGCGTTGACAGTCTTATACGGTTCAAAAACTGCTATTCGATTTGAACAAGCTAAAGAAAACCCAGATTTTGCGGAGTACTATATTCTAGGGACAACATTATCAGCTTTGCTAGCTGTTATTATAGCCTTCGCTGTGAAATTAACTCTACTTTAGTAGGCTAAGCCATTCTCACCCCTCGTGATTCATTTTCGTTTCGAAACCGTTGATGCTTTCTTTACGACGATCATTTTCTGCTTCAATCCCACGTTTCTTGCCAGCTGTAATCTCATTAGCATGCTCATCCAGATAAGCCTCAGCATCATGCAAATTAGCTACGGTGTGAGCGATATGTTTTTGCAAATGCACCTTATCATCCGCTTGATTATTCGATTTGTCCAAAGTAATCCCTCCAATGAATCATTTTCACCTTCATATGCTGACCTGAATAGGATGATACTATGCCAAAAATATTCCCACCAAGCTTTACAACAATAGGTATAATTTATTATTCGATTAATTGGTAATAATGTTATAATAATATAGATATCCTAAAGATTGGATAAGTTGAATGCTAGTGGAGATTAATATGTATTGGATTATATAATTAGCATTTTTATTATGGCTTTGGGAATTAGAGGAGGGGTTAGAAATGCCAACTCGCCAAAAATTTGATAATGACCTAGAGGAACTACGTTTAAATATTTTAGACCTAGGGACGATGGTTAATCAACGAATCGTTCTCGCTGTGGAGTCCTTGATTAAACAGGATATGGTAATGGCTAATACCGTGATTGTAGGAGATTTGGCAGTTAATCAATTACAAGCAATGATTGAGGAAAAATGTATACTTATAATTGCCACGCAGCAGCCTTTTGCCCGTGATTTACGCAAGGTAGTGGCGGGATTTAAGATCTCCATCTACCTTGAAAGAATGGGTGACTTGTCAGTTGACATAGCTAAAATAACCGTCAGAATAGGCCAAGATGAATTGATTAAACCGCTACTAGATATCCCACGCATGACTGCATTAGTTGAAGAAATGGTTAATCTAGGACTTCAAGCATACATCAAAGAAGATTGTAAGACTGCTGCAGAGATGTCCGCGATTGATGATGAAATTGACGAAATTTATTCTAACGTTTTTGGGGAATTGCTAGTCATTATGATGGAAAACCCTTCGCAGGTCACTCAGGCAAATTACTTGCTTTTTGTCTGTCGCTTTCTTGAACGACTTGGAGACTACTGTACAAATATTGCTGAAGAGATTATTTATATCTGCACTGGGAAGAGATTAGATTTAAACGAATAAGATGGATATAAGAGAACTGGCTTTGCAGCCAGTTCTCTTATTATGTGCACATTTTTAATGTACGCATTTATTATTTGTTTAAGAATGAGTACTGTGATTAAAGCCACACTTTAGGAATCGGATTATTGATAAAATAGCCCCAGAAGACAAAGTATAGTGAATACTAAGATTCTGGGGGGAATATGTGTGAAACACAGCGGATTTCAGCTTGAACATTGTCGAACGAATTGCTCAAAATCGGCTCGGGACTGGCACAACCTTCATAACATACTGTCAACGAAATTAACAGAATTGAATTTATATCAATCGATTGAAGATAAGTTTAATCCAGTCCTTCATCATCATGTTCCAAAGATTTCTCTTGCAGGATGTCCCAATGGATGTTCCCATCCTAAAATCAAAGATTTTGGAATATCAGGTTATGTGACCCCATGCATTACAGATGCTCCTTGTTTAGGATGCGACGAATGTGTTCGTTCTTGCTTAGAAATGGCCATTACTAGGAATTCGAACGGGATTGTCATTGATTCGACCCGCTGTCTTTCCTGTGGAGATTGTCATCGCGTCTGTCCTTCGGGAACACTGACGGCTGGTGAGAGTGGATGGACGTTGTCTTTGGGGGGGCGAGTAGGGCGGCACCCGAAGTTCGCGAAATGTGTTGGACAAGTTCAGTCAGATGAAGAAGTGTCGGCATGGGTTTCAGAGATAATACTTGGCTATATAAAAAATGGTGAGCCACACGAAAGATTAACCCATTTTCTAGAACGCTAAACAATACTAGTCTATGGATGTCCGTGAATTTGCTGCACGCTCATGAATCCAGTGGCGTAAATTTTGAAGTTCGAGTACAGTTATTTTCTTTTTCTCAATCTTGATTATCTTTAATAATTTCAATTCTCCTAAAATACGGCTAACTGACTCGCGAGCGAGGCTGCACATTCCTGCAAGTTCTGTCGCGGAGAGGGGTATAGTAATTAAAACTCCGTTTAAAGAGGGCTTACCATGGACATGAGCTAGTGAAAATAGCTTGGCACCTAAGCGCAAGCGAGCATCTCCCAAGGAAAGATTTCTAATTTGCCGGTATGAACGGCGTAAATCCAAAGCGAGTTCTCGGTAGAAGATCCATAGCACGGAAGGATTACTTTCTAAATACCGGATTAAGAGCTGTCGATCAAGGGCCAGAACTTCAGTCTCTTCCATACAAAGCGCTGCATGTGGATAAGGTTTTCCATCTAATACTATTTCAGGGAAGAAAGTCGGATGGCTAAGTACGCGTATGATCTTTTCGGAAAACTCTCCCATTAAATACAAACTAACTCTCCCTGAAATAAGGAAATATACTGTATTTCCCTCATCCTCCGAGAAATATAGATATTGTTTGGGCCCGTAATGACGAAATCGACCATGCGCTAAGCAGAAATCTATAAATTCAGGTGGCATAGATCCTGAGAAAAGTTTTCGTTCAAGAATTTCGCGTACGTTACGTTCGTTGGACACTTTATTCCTCCATCAGTTATTTTCGGATATCATCCGATGGTTGTTATGCTCTGAATGACACTTTTCATTATTATAACATGCTGACTAATAGTAATTTTGGGCATATGGATTTTTATTATCGGGAAAACTAGCCTTAGGTTCGCGAAATTTTGACTCGAAAGGATGGATATACATGGGTGCACACAAAAAGGTTTCTAGAGCTAAATCCCCAGTTTCTATAAGAGATCCCCATTATCAAGAGTATGATACCCAAAAAGAGCGAAATATTCAAAAACCACTACCACGCATGACTCATTAAGTATAGACTATGTTTGTGGACCGTTCATGGTAGATCAAGCAAGCTATTGCTGTTTCAGCTACCAATATAATTACAAAATCCAAAGTTTGATAACTGGATTAACTCATCTCACTCCAACAATAACTTATCTCTTACTTGCAAAGCAAAGCTTTGCAAGTTTTTCTCTCTTTTAGGGAATTATAAACTTCAGATGGCAAATAAATGTGTATTTAAACATTTTAAAAGCAGGAATTTGTTTATTTGCACAGAATAACGTTTACTATGAGCATTATGCTTTGTCCGGAATTGACCGGATATTAAAAGGAGGTTAACCCCATGAGTTTAAAAGTAGCAATTAATGGTTTTGGTAGAATTGGTCGTCTAACACTGCGAGCCGCTCTGAGTCAATCCCTTCCTTTCGAAGTGGTTGCCATCAATGACTTGGCAAGTCCTGATTTATTAGCCCATTTGTTTAAGTATGATTCCGTTCATGGAGTACTTCCTAATTCAGTGGAAGTTGATGGACGCACCATGATTGTTGATGGAAAACGCATTGAAATTTTTGCTGAAAAGAGCCCTCTGGATTTGCCTTGGGCTAAACTCGGAGTAGATATCGTAATTGAATCAACGGGTCGTTTTACGAAACGTGACGCTGCTGCGCAACATCTTACTGCAGGAGCTAAAAAGGTCGTCATTTCCGCTCCTGCTAAAAACGAAGATATCACGATTGTTATGGGAGTCAATGACGATAAATATGATCCTCTAAAGCACCATGTTATTTCTAACGCTTCTTGTACAACGAACTGCCTTGCTCCTGTAGCAAAGATTTTACTCGATGCTTTTGGGATTGAACAAGGGATGATGACAACAACTCATGCAGTCACAGGTGACCAAAGAATTACAGACATGGAACACTCAGACTGGCGTCGATCCAGGGCAGCTTA
>Ga0366810_1074_pt1 | contig 12946 bp, 10 predicted proteins | sample TotcelN113001M15_FD_207027 | JGI IMG/M metagenome (GOLD analysis project Ga0366810, IMG submission 207027) | Enriched cells from coal bed in the Powder River Basin, Montana, United States - Total cells N11 rep3 HSBNCT.N11.300.1.M15 ...
GACCCCGACGCCCTCTTTTTGATCGTTTTATGTCCTTAGAATTATTTAATTCTGTTTGATCCATTAAAGATTCCACACCTCCCAATCTTAAGTACTTTTTTTTGCGTGGAGTATTACATAATAGAATATGTAGATATCCAGTCAGAGGGAACTCCTCTAAGGTAGTCTTATTACTTTTTTTGTGACAGCAGCACGTATTTTACATTCTTATCACCAAAAGAGGGCGTTAAGAATAGAATGGTAAAGAAAATGAGCGCGGAATGTAAGGGAGTGAGTTTAATCATTACAATGTCTGATAAATTACATCTTGGTTGTGGAAAAAACATACTGCCTGATTGGATAAATGTTGATTGCATAGATTCTCCTGGTGTAGATCTAGTGTTTGACTTGGATCAATGCAATATAAATCCGTTCCCCTTAGCCGATAACAGCATCCAAGTTATTTGGGCCAGTCATTTATTGGAACACATTGCTAATCCTTTGCCGATGATGCAGGAACTTTATCGCATTGCCCAACCTGATGCCAAAGCAACCTTCCATTTGCCCTATGGCTCAAGTGATGATGCTTTTGAAGATCCAACACACGTGCGGCCTTATTTTTTAAACTCATTTAGTTATTTTTCTCAACCCTATTATTGGCGGGCTGACTACGGTTATCGAGGAGATTGGAAAACAGAAACTATTGTTTTAAGTATTCCTGCTGCCAAACACAGCGGCAGATTAGCAGAAGATATCATGGATGACATTATGTCCTTGCGTAACATTGTCGTCGAAATGTCTGTAGAATTAATAGCAGTTAAACCGGCCCGCAAGCCCCTTCGAGAATTACAAGAATTTCCTACCATACTCTATAATTTTATCTAAGTACAAAAAAGAGCCTACAAGCACTGTAATGGCTTGTAGGCTCTTTCAATTGATTGACTAGATAAAGTATCGTTAATTATTAGTATTTTTAAGGGCATAATCCCGTAATTGCGCCTTTGCAACTTTGCCGGTTGGCGTCATAGGAAATTCAGAAATTGGCTGAACAGTCAATGCAGCTATGTCATAATCCACCTTTTCTTTAATCGACATTTTTAGATTAGAAAGATTAACTTTAGGATGCTCTAAAATAACATAAGCCACAGGACGCTGCCCCAATTCAGTATCCGGTATGGCTATTACCGCTGCAGCCTTAATGCCAGGCTGCTCAGCAAGCGCTTCCTCAATATCCCGGGGAAACCATGTTCTGTTTGCAACATTAATTAATTCTGAAAATCGGCCCCGCACGGTCACATAGCCTTCCTGGTCAATCCACCCGGCATCACCTGTATGCAACCATTCTCCGCGCAAGGCCTCTGCAGTTTTATCCGGTTTTCCCCAATAGCCGTACATGTAGCCACCGCGTAAACAAATTTCCCCTACCCTTCCTACAGGAACTTCTTTTCCTGCAGAATCCAAGATCTTTACTTCTTTATCTGGTTGAGCAAGTCCAACAGCGCCAAGACGCCTATCCGGTTCTTTCTGGGGAGATCCTAGAGCAACAAAGCCGCCTAGCTCGCTTTGTCCATAGCTCTCTACCAAGGGAACGGATAGTTCATCCCTCCAAGCCTGTTTGAGACGCTTGGAAACGGGCCCTCCACCGGAAAGACTCATTCGCAATGCGCTAGGAGCATGTCCACGTAATCTTGATTCTTCCAGTACCTCCGCCAGTATGCTTGGATTGGCAACTAATACCGTCGCTTGTGCATCTTCGATCGCCTGCCAGCCTAGCTTTGGTGCCCAGCCGGACATGATATTAACAGTCGCCATACGATGCAGTGCTGGCAGCAAATTACCGACCAATTGATAGGAACTAGACAACGCAGTCGGTCCAAAAGAAATATCATCCATGGTAATTCGCAGTCTCTCGGCGATACAGTTAGTAGCCTTCATCGTCGGTTCATGCATTAAACATATACCTTTAGGACGCCCCGTTGTTCCCGAGGTATATGACAAATGAGCGATTGCCAGTTCATTACCCGAATCAAAGGGTGTGGGAAAATCCGCTGCCAATAAGGCAGGCAGGCTTTCTACACCTATTTGCGGCCCCTCCATGCAGACGAGATGGCGTATACTGCGTACTTCTGCCGACGCACGGCTGACTTGCTCTGTCATATCCTGTGTATACATAACAACGCTTGGTTGATGGTCATCTAAATAGTAGTTTAAATCATCAGCAAAGTGTACATTAACGAGTGCAGCAATGGCACCGATACGCCAGCAGGCAAACATGGCGAGTAAATAATCCATCCCATTATGAGCAAAAATCGTAACTCTCTCACGTTTCGTTACACCCAAATAGTGGAGTGCACCTGAAAAGCGCTCCATCTGCTCTACTGCCTGACTATAGGTTAATTCGATATTGCGATCCACCCAGCGAAAAGCTATCTTTTCCGGTTGACGCATTGCGCCGTGCAACAATAGTTGATGCATTAACAAAATCATCATTCCCTTCTAAGTCAATCGACAAAGAAGCTCCGCAAACCGCGAATAGCGGTTGCGGAGCTTCTTTGCTCCCAGGTTTTTAATTTAAACAGAAAGCTCCATAAACAGTTACCTGTTTATGGAGCGGCATTGCTCATAATATTTATCATCATATACCAAAACGATAGCTTGTGCAAGAAATTATTTTTTTATTGCTTCTCTTGGCTTACAAATGATTGCAGATTCCGGCAGAAAATCTTTGGCATCTACAGGGGTTTCCGGAAACTGCTTACGACCTGATACGATAGAAGACAATTCGCCGCTTTTCTCGGTAATATCATTAAAAACAACCATATAAATATGGGTAAGCAAAAACACAACAAAGCTCCAGGCTATAACATGGTGTACAAAATGCGTGGTGTACTCATTTCCCAGTAAATGATTGACAGGTCCAAAAACCGTTGCCAGAAGTGAATTGGGCCGGATCATACTATACATGGCCAAGCCTGTGACAGCTTCCAAAAACATAAGAATATAAACCATCACATACACCGTCGCCGCCAGTGGATTGCGCATATAAAGCCGGTGCTGCGTACGAAGCAGGCTATAATAAGCAAGCATTTCACTAATACCCCGCCAATATCCACGGGATGAGAAATCTGGAAACAACCGATTTCCCCGATACGTAAAAAAGAGATAAACCCTCAGCAGCAAGCAGGCGCAAAGAATAAACGCCGTCAAAAAATGCACCTGGCGAATGGTTTCCATAGATAACAAGCTGGCGATAGCAACGGCTGGTTCCTTGCCTTGCGTGCCAATAAACATCGGATTGCCAATATACAAACCGGTGAAGAATAACACTACAATGCACAAAGCCCATATCCAATGACAAAATCGAAGCCCTGAACTGAACAGCCGATAGGTGTTCAAAATCACTCACCTCCTAAATATATGGGTCAGTGTGGATGAAAGAGACTTGCTCTCCATCTGCATCATATAAGTGAGCTGCACATGCCAGGCATGGGTCAAAAGAATGAATGGAACGGAGAATTTCGAGCGGCTTATCGGCAATTTTAACATCTGTATCCATCATAGAACGCTCAAAGGCGCCATGCTGCCCCTTCTCATCCCGGGGACAGGCATTCCAGGTAGTCGGTACCACTGCCTGGTAATTTTTGATAAGGCCTTTCTCAATGACAATCCAATGTCCTAATGAGCCTCGTGGCACCTCGTGCACACCAACTCCCTGAGCTTTGGCAGGCCAGGCACCGGGTTCCCATTTCTCATTATTCATCACTGTTGTGTCGCCATTGCGGATATTTTGAATTAACTTATTGAAAAAATAGCGTTCTAAAGCCACGCAAACCTGACTTTCCAGTGCACGCGCCACTGTCCGTCCAACAGTAGTCGGCAGCCAAACATGAGGCGGTAGTTCAAACAACTTAGAAGCTGCTTCAATTTGTTCTACCATCATTGATTCAACCCAATTAGGCTGTATATGACCTTGCTTAACTTTGGTGTATACGATAATATACCGTGCCAATGGGCCTACTTCTGCTGTTTTTCCTCTCCACGTTGGTGTTTTTAACCAAGAATATTTCCCCTGCTCATCAAGCTGCTTCCACTGCTTGCCTTCCTTTACCCCCGTAAATTGGAAGTTTCCTTCTGATACTCCTTGCCAGGGATGTAACTCCTTTGAACCATCAGGATATTTATACCACGAGTGGTCAATGCCTTCTTTAATGACTGACATATCGGTTAAATCACTAGAGCCAAAAGGATAGAATGTAGCTTTTTCAACTCCCTCGGCAAAATTCTCGACTATTCCATTGGAACGCAATAAAATTTTCGTATAAAAATCATCAATTCCCTTAAAAGTGTTGTCCGGATAATCACCATAGCCCAGCACACGCTGTTTAGCTAATCCACCACCATCTTTTCGTCCTTTAGACAAGTACATATGGGCAATTGCCAATACATCAGGCACATAATACTCTTCCACTAGCGCATGAGTCATACTGATGCTATTATCAACCATCGCCAGGCGATTGCTGTTGATCGGTGCATTCATATCATTCATTGAGATGGCACAGGGCATTCCGCCAACCGCATAATGAGGATGCGGGTTCTTGCCGCCAAAAACCACGTGAGGTACCATAATATCGGTCTGCCGGTCTAAGGTCGTCAAATAATGAGAAATTGCGATCAGGTGTACTTCTGGCGGCAGCAAATCATAATCAGGATGATCCCACCAGTGAGCAGCAAAAATCCCCAGCCTGCCGCTGTCTACTATTTCTTTTACTTTTGTTTGTATTTCAGTAAAGTGATGAACACTGGACCGGGGAGTTTCCTTGGAGTAAGCATTATAATCATGCCCAAAAGGAGCATCCACTTTTAGCCGATAGCCGGACAAAATAGCTTCTTGTAAACGGGCTGCGGCAACAGGATCAGCTTTGAGTGCCGCTACCGGACTAATCCAGTCAAGCGCATGCAGATGATAAAAATGCACCAAGTGATCATGTGCCATAATCGCGCCAGCCATAATATTGCGGATATAGTTAGCATTCTTGGGTATCTCAATGCCAAGTGCATCTTCTACCGCCCGCAGTGAAACATTGGAATGTTCCGAGGTACAGACTCCACATATTCTCCCGGTAAACGCCCAGGCATCGCGCGGATCCCTGCCTTTTAGAATAACTTCAATTCCCCTCCAGGCAGTACCGCTGGATAGGGCATCTTGGACCTTACCATGATCATCTAACATTAATTCCAGCCGCAAATGGCCTTCTATACGCGTAATCGGATCAACTACAATCCGTTTCATATTATTGATCTCCTCCGATCGTTGTGTTGGTACCGGCACTGCCCTGATTTTGTTTTCCCGCTTGGTCCCGGTTTTGGCGCAGCATATTCGCTCCGGCATGCGCTGCAATACCCGCTATTGTTGCACCGGCGGCAACCAAGCCGACTTGATCAGCGTTACTGATGGTATTGGCTGTGGCCACATTAGGCAAGCGTTCAAAGAACGGATCATTATCCCAGAAACCTTTACTACTGCAACCAATACAGGGGGAGCCCGCTTGAATAGGATAAGATAAGCCCTGCCACCAACGCATATTGCCACAGGAATTATATGTCATTGGCCCACGGCATCCCATTTTGTACAGGCACCAGCCAGCTTTGGAGCCAGCATCATCCAGCCGTTCCACAAACATGCCTGAGTCAAAGAAGGGCCGGCGATAACAGGTATCATGGATACGGTTACCAAAAAATTGTTTTGGCCGGCCCGCACTGTCGAGTGGCGGCAGCTGTCCAAACAATATATAATGCATGACCACACCAGTCATGACCTCAGGGATAGGAGGACATCCGGGAACCTTGACAATTGGCTTATCCGTTATTACATCACTTACGGCTACTACTTTAGTTGGGTTGGGTTTGGCAGCCTGAATGCCTCCCCAGGCAGCACAGGAACCGAATTCCAGAACGGCTGCTGCTGATCTTGCTGTCTCTTTCAAAGCATCAACATAGGGACTCCCTCCAACAGTACAGGTATAACCTTCATGATCAAGCGGCACTCCGCCCTCGGCAATAAGCAAATATTTGCCGCCAAAGTCCTTGATTATTTTTTCGCGATGATGCTCTAAATCTATTCCCGAAGCGGCTGACAGAGTATCATCATACTCGAGACTAATCATCTTGAGAATAACATCTGACGCTAAAGGTGCTTTTGAACGGATGAAGGACTCGGAACAGCCTGTGCACTCAAGACCGTGCATCCAAATCACCGGAACTAAGGGACGCTCTTGTGCACGGGCAATAACCTCTGGCAAAACAGCAGGTGACAGCCCCATTGCTCCAGTCAACGCAATACAGGTCTTAACAAAGTTGCGGCGCGTAAATTTCTGTTTTTGAAAAAGGCTCCAAAGTGATTGACCGTATTCCATTTGTATCCCTCCATGCCTAAAATGGGTAAACGATAATATTCCAAATTTCGCTAAAAAACAACTAAAATCCTTTTCACGTTTAATGAATATTCACAAAAAACAATTTTTATTTATTATAAATTAGAAAGACCTGGTTTTCACCAAGTCTTTTAAATCATATTATTGCTCTGCCGCTGTAATAATGCCTGCTACTTTTTTGGCTAATGCCAGACAGCTTGTTAACCCAGGAGATTCGATCCCAACCAGATTAATTAGGCCCGGGAATTTCCGTTCTGTTTCATGGCAAACCACAAAATCAGCCACAGGAGCATCGGGGGCTTGAATTTTTGCCCGCATGCCTGCCATATCAGGCTGTAAGTCTTCTCGTTGTATAAAAGGCAAATAAGTTTTAGCAGCCTGATAAAATTCTTCGAGATGTTCTGCCTCTACATCATAGCTCTCCATCTCTTGTACATAAAAGGCATTTGGCCCCAGCCGAGCCCGGCCATCTAAGCTTTTGGTTACATGTGTACCTAAGCCTTTAAGCCCCTTTAGCGGCGGTGGATAAACCAAATGGGAAATCAGTTTTGATTTACTGCTGGACACAGAAAAATACTCACCTTTCACTGGATAAATTTTGTATCCTGCTTTCGAAGTATCAATTCCCAGATATTCAGGAATACGGTCAGAATAAAGGCCTGCGCAATTAATTAACCAGCGGCATTCCAGTGAATCCACCTCACCATCCGGTCCCCGGAAAATCACTTCATATCCGGCATTGACGCGGCTAACACGGATAACTTCATGCTTATAAGCTAACATTGCATAACCTTCTAATGCCAGTCTTTCCAATTGCACCATTAGCTTATGACTATCGATAATCCCCGTTGACGGCGATAATACACCTGCTACCGCTGAAACATTCGGTTCCAGCCTCGCAAGTTGATCCCGATCCAGCAGTTGCAGATCATGTACTCCATTAATTTTGCCTTGCGCTATCAGGTTTTCGATACCGGAAATTTCACTTTCATCGCGGGCTACAATTATTTTACCTATTCGCTGATGCGGAATATCGTATTGTTCACAAAATTGATAAAGTAAAGGGTTTCCTTCGACACACATTGCCGCTTTAAGACTGCCAGTAGGGTAATACATACCGGCATGTATTACTTCACTGTTGCGGCTGGACGTATCTTGCCCGAATTTCGAATGCCGCTCCAATACGATAACAGACCGATCCTCACCCTGTTTTGTTATTTCAGCGGCAACAGCTAAGCCTACTACTCCCGCCCCGACAACTACAAAATCTAACTGTTCCAAAATAGTCCCTCCTCCGCTTTGCTTATATGCTTTACTATTAAGTTTAGCGTGGAAAACTGTTTTTCCTGCTTTTCCCAGCTAGTTTTTAATTAATGAAGCTTCCAAATGAAAAAACCTCCCTAGGATATTTTCCTAAGAAGGTTGCTCCTTATGCCATAGAGACGATGCCGCCGGCACGCTCTTGTCCTTATGGTTGCAGCTGTATTTCCCGGTGCTGCCGTTTAATAAGCCGTATCGATAGAGCAATCGCACCAACTGCCAGGCCGAGAATAAGACCTATCCAATAGCCGGTTGCACCAAAATCGGAGTAGTTGGCTAAGATAAAACCGGTAGGCAAACCAATCACCCAATAAGAAATGATAGCCATTACAAAAGTAACCGTCACATCCTTATAACCTCGCAACACTCCCTGAATAGGAGCTGCAAGTGCATCAGAAAGTTGAAAGAAGGCTGCATAAAGTAAAAAATGCTGAGTCAATTGGAGAACTTCCCTATCACTACTATACCAGGAGGCCACATTCTCATTAAAAATAAACAGTCCCACTGCGCAAAATCCCGCCATCCCCACTGCCATGGCAAGCCCAATATAACCATATTGCCTTGCATCTTGCAGACGCCGGGCACCAACTTCAAAGCCCACAACAATCGTAAGTGCCATACCGATACTGAGCGGCAGCATATATACAAGAGAGGCAAAATTAAGAGCAGCTTGATAAGCAGCAATTGTTATTGTTCCAAACCTTGCCATAAGAAAAGCCATAGCACCAAAAATACTTGTCTCGCTAAAAATAGCAAGGCCAATTGGCACCCCAATCCGAATCTGTTCCTTCCAGGCACTTAAGGAGAGACGATAAAAAGCAGTAAAAATACGATACTCCTTAAAAGGTGACACATAACGTATAATAACTAAACTGACAATAGCAATATACCAATAGGTAATAGCAGTTGCATAACCCGCCCCTGCTCCGCCCAATTTTGGAAAACCATACTCGCCGAAGATCAGCAGGTAGTTAAATGCAATATTGATAGGCAGCGCACTAAGCGTAATCAGCATAGTTACACGGGTATAACCTAAAGTATCAATAAAACAGCGCAAGACGGTACATATAAAAAAAGGTACAATACCGATTGCAATTGCTTTTAAAAACTCATAGGCGATTTCCTGGACAACAGGCTCCAGATTCATCATAGTCAAGACAGGTGCCACGGTAATACTACCACAAGCAATAACCAGCCCGGCCAATGCGATAGCAAGGTATACTCCCTGCAACACCACGAAGGGTATTTCTGCTTTGCGGCCAGCCCCATAAATTTGAGCCATAATCGGAGTGACAGCAATGAGAATTCCATTAATTCCTGTAAATACGGGCATCCAAATATTTGTACCAATAGCCACTCCGGCCAGGTCATTATGACTGACATGACCGGACATCATCGTATCAAAAAAGTTCATCCCGCACAATGCAAGCTGGGTAATCAGAATGGGCAATAAAATAATCAGCAGTTGTCCGATTTTTTGTTCTATTGAATAGGTTTGTTTCATGTTATACCTCTGTGCCTAAGAACTATGTTGCAGCCTAATGTGCATTTTACTTCAATTTGTATTTTTTCAAAAAAGCCTGAACTGCATGGGCCATTACTTTTTTACCCGAAATATCAGGATGCAGTCCATCTTGGGCATACCTGACTGGCAATAATCCATACTGGTCAGCTAGATTCGGATAAATATCGATAAAATAGGGCTGTTGTTTGATATAATGATTGACCTGCTTAAGCTCTGACTGCCAATTGCCCGCGGTTGGCTGGTTAAATACCCGCTCAATCCGTTCAGGATTAACCGGAGGCAGTGTGAGGAAAATTGGCGTAATGCCATTCTCCGCACATTTTTGTTTAATTAGGCTAAGTGACTCAATAACCTCACGGGCGGTAGTGCCCCCTCTAATACTATTACTTCCGCCTAAGACAAACAAATATTGCGGCCGAAAAGGCAGAACATCACTTTCAAAGCGTTCAACCATAGTGGCTGCTGTATCTCCGCTTTTACCGAGATTCTTTACAGGAAAGGGCAGATAAGATGAATAATCAAACCGCTCATCTGAAGGAGGATTAGAAATGGCCCCACCGCCATGAGTAATACTATCACCAAAAACAGCCCATTTGTGTACACCGGTTTGTACTGCAAAAGAAACTGCGTCTGAATAGCCGCCAATGGTGTTGCCTTCACTGTCATAGGCCATTACACGCCAATAATAGACACCATCTTCCGTAAAGGCCTGAGTATCGTAATAATCAAACCCTGCCCCTACTGAATAGGCACGTATGCGATGACGCGATGGCGCTGTTCCATTTGGATTTTCCGGCGCTCTGTCAGTGATTTCCACTTCATATTGCGCGGCCTGCAATACAGGAATCCAGGCATATACCGGGTAGAGAGGCGTAAGTACTTTCTTGTTGACATATGTCGTTGGTGCCGGTTTTAACGGATTAACAATTCCTTTGGATAAAGCAACCGGTGCCGAAAAACGGCCAACAGCATTCTTATCCAGATCCAAAGGGCGGACGCGATAATATAGTCTATTGATATCCTTTGCAGAAAATAATCCTAAATCAAGCTCAACACCAGGCGTATAAACAGCCGTGGTTTGATAAATTATTTTGTTTTGCGGCGCCTGTTGATTTCTCCCGATTGGAACAGTAGCCACTTCAAGCTCATACATAACGGCATCTTCAGCATTTGTCCACCGCAGCTGTATTTTATCCGCCAGTGCATGCACGTCCAGCGTGCCGGCGCAGAACAACACAAATAATAATAAAATCCGTAACAACTTCAAGTCTTTCCCTCCTATTAGCAACCTATAGACAAGTATACCATATTATTTAAGCGCAGGTCATGCTATCGCTCTATCATTACATTTGTTATCTCCCATTTTGCTTAACAAAATAAAAATAACCAGAGAAAAATTTAATTTTTCTCTGATTATTTCTTAGCTAAACTTATCTATCAGATTTTGGCTAAAACTTCTTCAGCCCTTTGCAAATTCAGCGGCTTAATAATATAGTCCTTGGCACCTAACTGCAAAGCTTCCATAATTACACTTTTTTGTGACAAGGCTGAAACCATAATAACTTTTCCAGCCGGATCAAGCTGCAAAAGCTTTTTTAATACCGTAAGCCCGTCTATGTCTGGCATAGTAATATCAAGCAACACCAAATCAGGCCTCAGCTCTTGATACTTTTCAATGGCTTCCAGCCCAGTTGCAGCTTCTCCAATTACAGTTGCCCCAGACGATTCCAGAATCTCGCGCAAACGAAACCTCATAAAAGTTGAATCATCAACAACTAACACGCGATAAGACATAACTTAACACCACCTCGCAATAAGTGATGGCAACCTGGCAATCCTAGGCATCGGCCCTTAGACCCATGGCTTTGCGTCCTTACCTTTCGATAAGTTTGCCCAATCTTCCATTAACTACATTGGTATTATCTGTAATCTATTATCCTGTCTTGTCAGAATAAAGTCAATTTATTTCTAAAATTCATAAATTTGAAGCTATTGTCCGTTTACAGACAGCGAGTCCTTCAGTAACTGATACAGGTCTTCCTTATTGGGTTGTCTTGGGGTATTGACGATATTTGCCGTTTCGCTGGCAATAGAGACAAACTTTTGCAGTTCCTGTTCTGTGTACACTTCACTACTGGGCAGCAGCTCAACCAGCAGTTCTTTTATGTCGTTTACTGTCTTTAATCCTAAAGCAGCTAAAACAGCACTCACCTTTTCCGGCACTACCGGTTCGTTAAAACGCAAATATTCTCCTAACAGCAGGCCATTGGCCCTGCCGTGCGGAACCTGATAAAAATAAGTCAGCGAATAGCCTAAGGCGTGAACAGCTGTTGTTCCGGTCTGGGCAATAACAATCCCTCCCAGCAGCGATGCATATAACAGCTCTTCCCGGTCAGTCAAATTAAAACTGCCTAATGATAAGGCCTTACGTACTTTACCGAAGGAGCGGATTGCTTCCAGCGCCAGACAATCACTCACTAGCGTTGACCGTTTGGACATATAGCCTTCAATAGCATGAGAAAGCGCATCAACAGCAGTATTAACCGTAACATCCCTGGACTGTGTCTGGGTATAGCGGGCATCAAGGAAAGCAACTACCGGAAAAATTTGCGGATCAGAAAAGCTCCGTTTGGTCTGTTTCTCCGTATCCGTTAAAATGGAGTAAGGCGTAACCTCACTGCCCGTTCCTGCAGTCAAAGGAATTGCCACTATTGGCAGCGGCGCCGCATGAAAGCCCCCCTTATATAATTCAGAGGCTCTGATGAAATTCACTGCCAAAACAGCAATTGCTTTAGCGGCATCTAATGGCGATCCCCCGCCAATAGCGATAATCATGTCAGGCTTAAACCGCCTGGCTGCATCTCCACCCGCCTCTACAGCTGCAAAAGTCGGATTTTCCTCGATCTGATCAAATAACTCCCAAGCAATCTTTTGGTCTTCCAACACAGTTGTAATATCCAGTAAAGCTCCACTGGCCATCGCAGAATTACGGCCGGTAACAATCAGCGCCCGTTTGCCCAAATGGGTAAATTCATTCTTATTTTGCGCAACACAGCCAATTCCCAGAAATATTTTTGTTGGCATAAAAAATTTAAACTCCATGTGGCTTCCCCCTTTATCCCTTTCAATCGCAATTATTGTGTACAAACTTACTTTTAGTTGAAAATTCCCGAATAGCCGCAATATGCTTTCTTCTGAACCATTCACCGATTTCCTTGCCTGTTAACCCCTCAGGTGCTGCCTCTCCCGGCAACAACGTCATTGCCTCCTGGAGCAGGCCTAATTCCGGAAGGTTTAAGCCTGTCGCTTTAGCAAGGATGTCGAATTCGCCTACACCAAGTGCACCGCGCCTTAAATGATTAATTGCCGTTACCAGCTTCTCCGGATCAGGCTGCACCAATAAGTCTTTGATCCTACCGGCAGCAATAGCTGCCTCCAGCCAGTCACCAGGCAAGGTCATACTATGATTCCACCGCAGCAAACTTTCTTTGTCCAGCGTAAAGCCCAATACAGCAAACCGTAATTTAGCTTCTTTCGTGACTTGCGCTACCAAATTCAGCTGCTCCATTGCTATAGCAAAAGCTTGATCAGATAAAACCGCAACTTCAGTAAAAGCAACTCGCAACAAATCAGTTTGGGCCAGCACTGTAAAAAAGGTAGCCGGGTGCTGCGCTTCTGACAAAACTTTAGT
>Ga0366810_1032_pt2 | contig 12586 bp, 10 predicted proteins | sample TotcelN113001M15_FD_207027 | JGI IMG/M metagenome (GOLD analysis project Ga0366810, IMG submission 207027) | Enriched cells from coal bed in the Powder River Basin, Montana, United States - Total cells N11 rep3 HSBNCT.N11.300.1.M15 ...
TTTGTGGAACGACATCTTCGTGATGACGCAAAACGAACTCGGCTTGCCGCAAGGCACGATCAAGGCCACCGTGCTGATCGAAACCATCCTGGCTGCGTTCGAGATGGACGAAATCCTGTACGAACTGCGCGAACACTCGAGCGGCCTGAATGCCGGCCGTTGGGATTACATCTTTTCCTGCATCAAGAAATTCAAGAACAACAAGGATTTCTGCCTGGCCGATCGCGCCAAGGTAACGATGACCGCGCCGTTCATGCGCGCTTACGCGTTACTGTTGCTGAAAACCTGCCACAAGCGTAATGCACCGGCTATCGGCGGCATGGCGGCACTGATTCCGATCAAGAACGATCCGGCAAAGAACGACATCGCAATGGGCGGCGTACGGGTGGACAAAGCACGCGACGCAACCGACGGTTACGACGGCGGCTGGGTCGCCCATCCGGGCCTGGTGGAGCTGGCGATGACCGAATTCACCAAAGTGCTGGGCGACAAGAAAAACCAGATCGAAAAACAACGCCCTGACGTCAACGTGACTGCGGCAGATTTGCTGAACTTCCAGCCGGAAACGCCGATCACCGAAGCCGGTCTGCGCTACAACATCAACGTCGGCATCCATTACCTCGGCGCATGGCTGGCCGGCAATGGTTGCGTACCGATCCATAACCTGATGGAAGATGCGGCGACCGCAGAAATCAGCCGTTCGCAAGTCTGGCAGTGGATTCGTTCCACCAAAGGCGTGCTGGAAGATGGCCGCAAAGTAACCGCCGACATGGTGCGTGCGATGATTCCGGAAGAACTGGTCAAAGTGAAGGAAATTGCCGGTAGCGGTCCGACCTACGACCGTGCTGCGCAGATTTTCGAACAGATGTCGACTTCGGAAGACTTCGCGGAATTCCTGACCTTGCCGCTGTACGAGGAAATTTAACGCTTTCTGAGGTGATTGCGTGATGCAAAAACCGGCTGCGGCCGGTTTTTGCATTATTGCGCCGAGCGGTGTTTATTGTGTCTTCTCCGAGCAACTTTTGGGCTACCATGCTGGTCTTGATTTCCGACTGTTTCCCGTAAGTGCGATAGGTTGACAATGCATCTGATGAAGGCGAGGCCCGGCGTGCTGTTTGGCAGCCGAAAAACCCTCAAACTGGCAATTCCGCTGATCCTGGCCCAGATGGCGATTGTCGCCATGGGCGTGGTCGATACGGTCACATTCAGCCGCCTCGGCATACCGGTGCTGGCCGCCGGTGCGCTGGCCACAGCCATATTCAATCTGGTGCACATCATTTGCACCGGCGTGCTGATTGCGATCAGCAATCAGGTAGCTTTCGAAAGCGGCGCCAATAACCGGGAAAATATCGCCACTGCGGTTGAATCCGGCGTGATTCTGTCCGTACTGATCGGGCTGGGGGCCATCCTGGCAATATCCCTGTCCGGTCCGCTGCTGTTGATGGCAGGGCAGGATCGGCAGGTGGTGATGAATGCGATGGCATATCTGCCGGCTGCCGCCCTCGGCATCATTCCCAGCCTGCTGTTTACGACCCTGCGCGGCTTGACGGTGGGCTTGAAGCAGCCGGGCCCGATAACCATCATCACCACCTGTGCGGTATTGGGAAAAATCGTGCTCAATACCGGACTGCTGTACATGCTGCAGGCGGGCTGGATTCATGCGACAACGCCGCAACTCCTGTTCATCCTGGGGGGAATCGGCAGCCTGGAATTCACGCTGATGGCATTGGCCCTGTGGCTGTCTTGCCGCCGTAATCTGGGCTGGTATTTGCGACGGCCGCGCTGGCTGACGGTTAAAAGTCCGGTTTTCCGCGAAACGTTGTCGCAGGGCATACCTATAGGCATCAGTTACGGAGTGGAGGCGGGCTTGTTTACCGGTGTGGCACTGCTGATCGGTCATTTCGGCCCGACTGCGCTGGCAGCGCATCATATTGCCAATCAGTGCGTGTTTCTGACCTTCATGATGGCAGTCGGGTTGTCGCATGCCAGCTCGATCCGGGTCGGGGAGGCAGCCGGCAGCGGCGACTTGCGGGAAGCCAAGCGGCTGGGCCGGCAAGGAATGCTGATCGGCATGATTCCGATGACCATGACAGCGACGCTGTATTTCTTTTATGGCGATGTATTGGTGGGCATGCTCATCGGACAAGACGCTCTTTCGTCCAGAGCGGTGGCGGTGCTGGCGATCCAGTTGCTGGCGATAGCCGCCTGTTTCCAGTGGTTCGACGGTATCCAGGTGATTGCAGCGGGTGCCTTGCGCGGCTTGAAGGATGCGCGGTTTACGATGATCGCATCGATTATGGGTTACTGGGGCGTCGGCATGACTACCGCACTGTTTTTAAGTCGCAGCATCAATAGCGGGCCGAGCGGCGTCTGGTGGGGGCTGGTAGTGGGATTGGGCACTACCGCGCTCATTCTGGTGTTGCGTTTTGAGAAATTGACCGATATGGCGCCCGCTGCGCAGATGGCAGTGGATTATTGACAGGATTTCGCTGCTTTTCATCCATTTTTACTGTCATTGACTAAATCGCAATGGGAGGCAACATGTACAGCATCACCTTATGTCAGATCAACGGCGCAACCGGCTTGATCGTGCCGCAGGAAATTCTGGATAAGCTGCAATTGCGCGACGGCGATAAAGTGTATCTGACCGAGTCGCGACTCGGTTTTCAGGTCAGCCGGGATGAGTTCGAATGCACGCAGCAGATGGCATGCAGCTACACTGGCGACAAGCAGAAATGAGCCGACCGTCAACGAGATAGAATTATTTCCTTTGGGTATGAACCGAGGATTCAGTGAAGGCTGGAGCCGATCCAAAACAGACACTCACTTGGAGGCATTCAGTGAGATTCCCAGCTCGCGCTTTCTCTGATTTAACAAAGCTAATTTATGACTCTAAAAAGTTTGGGGCCGGTCATGCAGCTGCTTGGTATGATCTAGGCAACACAATAACCTTGGCTGATGGCAGAGCTATGTCAACCGAACGAATCCAAAAACCCCTTTACCTTCACTGCAATTTTGTATGTAGGAACCTAGCTGTTGTGCCCCAACTCCTTGGGCGATCACACAATTTCAACTTTCGTGGACACCGAATTTTGATCACGCTACCCAAGCTAAGCGATGTTGATGAGTCCCACAGTGATGACCCGCAAGCCAATTGTCAATCGTGGTTAAGGGTGGATGGCGTCGATATTCCAGCGGAATACAATGTGTACAGAATTGACTTAAAAGTTTTTCTGAATGAAATTCCGCAAATCCACCCGCAGATGCTGGTACTCAATATCAATCAATTTGGGTTGTTGGAAAACTCGGAACAGGCCGCGCTAAATGCAATTTGCGACGCGAATTCAAGGGTCGCGATCGAAGCATACGAATACTGGCTTTCAATGATGCGTTGGTCTACGAAATCCTTCCGAATTGGAAGAAGTGCTGTGGTCGGCAATGCGTCAGGATGGAGCCCAACGTTGTGTGCAGTAGAACTCGATAAAAAAGTTTGGTGCGCTCCGAATTGCTTGACCGTTGAGGGCGTGCATCGGACCAAAAATGAGGAATGGGAAACAGTTAGCGTTGTTCTCGCCGAGGGCAAGGAAATCCCTCCGCACATTGGATTGCTACAAGATGCGCAAGAATACAACCGGAGGCGCGATCACCGCCGTTCCATGATTGATATAGCAATTGCGTGCGAGGTTTTTCTTAGGGCAAGGGTTCTATCAGCGCTGCCACAGGGAATTCCTGCTGCCATCAGGACGTCGATCGAATCAACAAATATTTCGCAATTTGTTTCCAAATTTTTTCCTGATCTATTAACTTCGACCGGGAAGAGTAAATTCAGCCGTCTCAGCAAAGAACTTACTTCGTTGTTTGACGCGCGAAATAAGATTATGCACATGGACAATAATGAGAGGGCGACATCCGAGCAATGCGTAAGATTCATTGGATTGGCAAACAAACTTTTTGATCTCGATAACTATATATTTTCGTCAGGTGTGCCGCTTCCCGCAGCTTCCCCTTCGGTTTGAACTAATGTGGCGGCACTTCATTCCGCCTCATTTCCTCGCTCTTGAGTATCTGCTTCTGGCCGTACTCAGTCCTTCACGCTGATAACCACCCCGCCCAAGTAGCATGGGGTCTTATTAATATCATAATATTTAAAGAATGCAACATTGCTTAATCGTCACGTTCTAGCATCGCAGGTTTGAAATGCCAGTCATAAAATAGCCAGGCTATGTTCCCTATCCTTTCCAACAAGTCTTCAAGGCCAGGTTTGCACATAACCCCTTGAATATTCTGGTGCCCGGCGCCGGAATCGAATCGGCATCTGCAAATTAACAGCCTGCCATCCGCAGTAAATTAAGGTTTGGTGTTATAAGCTCAGGTCCGAATCCCATTGCAGAAAAGACCAAGCCATGACGAGCAGCGCGAATACTCCTGAAGAAATTATTGCCGATACGCAGAAATGGCTAGAAAAGGCCGTGATCGGCTTGAATCTGTGCCCGTTTGCCAAAGCGGTGCATGTGAAGAACCAGATCCGTTATGTGGTCAGCGCCGCGACCACGCCGGCAGCGTTGCTGGCAGATTTGATTGTGGAATTGGAAACGCTGGCCGAATGCTCGGCGGAGAAGATCGAAACCACGCTGCTGATCCATCCGGACACGCTGACCGATTTTCTCGATTACAACGATTTTCTGGATGTCGCCGATGCGGCGGTCGAAGACATGGATCTAGGCGGCGTGCTGCAGGTGGCGAGTTTTCACCCGCAATACCAGTTCGACGGCACGGGCGCAGACGATATCGACAACTACAGCAACCGTTCGCCATACCCGACCTTGCATCTGCTGCGCGAGGAAAGCATCGAAAAAGCGGTGGCCGCATATCCGCAGACCGATACTATTTTCGAAAAAAATATCGAAACGCTGCGCAGCCTCGGGCATGACGGCTGGGCCCGCCTGTTCGCTGCGGAATAAGCAGTTTGCAGTCTGTGGTTATCTGGCCCTGCGTCGCATATCGGCCAGCATCAGCAACAGCGCCGCGCCGCAAAAAACCGCTCCCGCATAAAAAGTGAACGATGCGCCGTAGCCATCCCACAGCCAGCCGGCCAGCGGGCTGGCTACCAGCATCGCCAATCCGCTGGCCAGATTGAAGAAGCCGAACGCGGTGCCGCGCAGATCGGCCGGTGCGGTCGCCGCCACCATCGCGGCCAGCAAGCCTTGCGTCATGCCCATGTGCAAGCCCCACAGCAATACGCCCAGCAATACGACCGGCCACGCATTGCTGCTGGCCAGCACGATATCGGCGGCGATCAGCACCAGCAGGCCAGTTGCCAGCAGGCCCGTATGGCTGATGCTGTCGGACAGTTTGCCGAACGGATAGGCTGACAGCGCATACACCACGTTCATTGCCACCATTATCAAAGGCACCCAAGCTAGCGCCATGCCGCCCTGTTGCGCGCGCAGTAGCAAAAATGCCTCGCTGAAACGCGCCAGCGTGAATACCGCGCCGATGATCACCACCCACCAGTAGTCGCGCCCCATACGCTTGAGATTGTCCCAGCGGATCGGATTTGTGCGTTTTTCGGTAATTTTGTGCTCGGGTTCCTGCACGCCGAAAATCAGCAGCAGCACCGCGAGCACCGCAGGCACCGTGGCGACCCAGAATATCGCCCTGAAATCATTGGCCCACAGCAGCATCAGTCCCATTGCAGTCAGCGGGCCGAGAAACGCACCGACCGTATCGAGCGATTGGCGCAGCCCGAACGCTGCGCCGCGCAGATGCGGCGGCGCCAGGTCGGCCACCAGCGCATCGCGCGGCGCACCCCGAATCCCCTTGCCGACCCGATCCAGCAGGCGCGCACTCATGATCCAGCCGATGCCGGAGGCGAGCGCGAAGATCGGCTTGGTCAGCGCCGCCAGGCCGTAGCCGAACACCGCCAGCCCCTTGCGCTTGCCCAGATAGTCGCTCAATGCGCCGGAGAATATCTTGACGATCAAGGCGGTCGCCTCGGCCGCGCCTTCGATCAGGCCGACGGTGAATACGCTGGCGCCCAAGGTGGTCACCATGAACAGCGGCAGCAGCGCATGCACCATTTCGGATGACACATCCATCAGCAGGCTGACCACGCCGAGCGCCCAGATGCTGGACGGAATCTGGCGCAGCGTGCGGAATTTTCCAGATGTTTTCATATGAATTAATGTAGGGAGTATATGAAAAAACAGTGCGCTTTCCGCATTAAATTAGTGCGCAGCTTAAAAATACATATAACAGTATATTCAGATTATCCAATTGCAATAATCACAAGCTTACGGTTTGCGGCGTTACAGTACTGCACTCAGCAGCCATCCGGCGATGCCGCAGCCCAGCACGACCAGCCAGGGCGGGAGCTTCCAGAACATCAGCGCAACGAACGCGGTCAGCGCCAGGCCGAAGTCGCTCGGTGCCTGCACCGCATTGGTCCAGACCGGGTTGTAGAACGCCGCCAGCAGCAAGCCGACCACCGCTGCATTGATCGCGGCAAGCGCGGCGCGGGTACGGACCTGACGCCGCAACTGTTCCCAGAACGGCAGCACGCCGGCCACCAGCAGGAACGAGGGCAGGAAGATCGCAAGCAGGCACAGCAGGCCGCCGGGAATGCCGTTGGGCGTGGCTTTCATCGCTGCGCCGAGGAAGGCGGCAAAGGTAAACAGCGGACCGGGAACCGCTTGCGCCGCGCCGTAGCCGGCCAGAAAGGTCGTATTCGAGACCCAGCCGTTCGGCACTACTTCGGCTTGCAATAACGGCAGCACCACGTGACCGCCGCCGAACACCAGCGCGCCGGCCCGGTAAAACGCATCGACCAGCGCCAGCGCCTGGTTCGGCCAGACTTGCACCCAGACAGGCAAGCCCAGCAGCAGCACGAAAAACAACCCGAGCAGCAGGGCCGAGGTGCGCCGCCCGATCATCAGCGGCAGCGCTTCATGGTTGCAGTCCGGCACCGGCTTGAACAGAAACAGGCCCAGCACGGCGGCTGCGGCGATCACGCCGACCTGGCCCCAGGCGGTCTGCCACAGCAGTGCGGTGCAGGCGGCAGCTGCGGCAATCGTGATGCGCGCGCGATCGGTGCACAGATTGCGCGCCATGCCCCATACCGCTTGCGCCACCACCGCAACAGCAACCACTTTCAGACCGTGCAACAGCCCCAGCGGTGCCGCTTCGCCCCAGCGTGCCAGGCCCTGCGCGAAAAGAATCAATGCCAGCGCCGAGGGTAGGGTGAAGCCGGCCCAGGCTGCCAGCGCACCGGCGAATCCGGCGCGGCTCAGGCCGATCGCGATGCCGACCTGGCTGCTGGCCGGGCCGGGCAGGAACTGGCACAAGGCGACCAGGTCGGCGTAACTGTGTTCGCTGAGCCAACGCCGCCGCGTGACGAATTCGTCGCGAAAGTATCCGAGGTGCGCAATCGGGCCGCCAAACGAAGTCAGCCCCAGGCGCAGGAACGCGATAAAAACGATCCAGGCGCTGGCGCGCAGGGTCTTTCCGGTCTCAATTTCCATCGATAACATGCGCTGCATCCAGATATTCAAACAAGTGGATGGTAAGCGAAACCGGTTCATGCAAAGAAATAATTCAGGGCAATTGCTTGCGCCTGCATCCATTGCCCGGCACTTTACGGACTCACCGGCCCCAGCGTTTCGCGCATCGCGTCGTCGACGGTTTCCAGCCAGACGAATTTCAGCCGCGCTTGGGCGTCTTGCGGAATATCTTCCAGATCCTTCTGGTTGCGTAGCGGCAGCAGTACGGTTGTGATGCCGGCCCGTAACGCGGCCAGCACTTTTTCCTTGACGCCGCCGACCGGCAGCACCAGGCCGCGCAGGCTGATTTCCCCGGTCATTGCATGATCGCTTTGCACTGCCCGATTGGTGGCCAATGAAGCCAGCGCGATGAACATCGCCACGCCGGCGCTCGGCCCGTCTTTGGGAATCGCGCCGGCCGGCACGTGGATGTGGATATCGCTTTTATCGAACAGATCGGCGGCGATCTGCAATTCGCTGGAACGCGACTTGAGCAAGGTCAGCGCAGCCTGTGCGCTTTCTTTCATTACATCGCCGAGCTGGCCGGTCAGGATCAGCTTGCCATGCCCGGGTGCGCGGCTGGCTTCGATGAACAGAATGTCGCCGCCGACTGGTGTCCAGGCCAGCCCGGTTGCAACGCCGGGGACGCTGGTGCGCATTGCCAGTTCGCTCTCGAATTTGGCGGAACCGAGAATGCCGTGCAAATCGGCAGCATCGATGCGCACATGATCTGCGGTGCCTTCGGCAATACGCATTGCGACATGGCGAAAGGTGTTGCCGATTTCGCGCTCCAGATTGCGCACTCCGGCTTCGCGCGTGTAATTGCTGATGATCGCGTGGATTGCTTCGCTGGTAATCTCGCATTGCTGCGGCTGCAGGCCGCTGGCTTCAAGCTGGCGTTGTATCAGATAGCGCTCGGCAATCTGCGCCTTTTCCTGCTCGGTATAGCCGGGCAAATGGATCACTTCCATGCGGTCGCGCAGCGGGCCTGGGATGGTGTCGAGCATATTGGCGGTGCAGATGAACATCACCCGCGACAGATCGAACGGCACCGCCAGATAGTTGTCGCGAAACGTGCTGTTTTGTTCCGGGTCCAGCACTTCCAGCAGCGCCGACGACGGATCGCCATGCACGCCGGTGCCGAGCTTGTCGACTTCATCGAGCATCATCACGCAGTTATTGGCGCCGGCCTTGCGGATCGCCTGGATGATATTGCCGGGCAGGGCGCCGATATACGTGCGGCGATGGCCGCGGATTTCCGCTTCATCATGGACGCCGCCCAGACTGATGCGTACAAATTTGCGGCCGGTGGCGCGGGCGATGCTTTGCCCCAGCGATGTCTTGCCCACGCCCGGCGGCCCGACGAAGCACAGAATCGGGCTTTTGCCTTGCGGGTTCAGTTTGCGTACCGCCAGATGTTCGAGGATGCGGCGCTTGATCTTTTGCAAGCCGTAATGCTCGTCGTCGAGTATTGTGCGGGCCGCGGCAATATCGATCCGGTCGTCGCTGGCCACAGACCATGGCAGTTCGGTCAGCCATTCCAGATAATTGCGCAGCATCGAATATTCGCCTGCCGCTTCGGACATGCGCTCGAGTCGCCGCAATTCCTTTCTGGCATGGGTGTCCACTTCTTCCGGCATCTTTGCCTTGGTAATCGCTTCGAGCAGATCGGCGGTTTCTGCCGCGCTATCTTCGGTTTCGCCCAATTGGGTCTGAATCGTTTTCATTTGTTCGCGCAACAAACCTTCGCGTTGCCGCTCTTCCAGCCGTTTCCTGGTTTGTTCGTCGATGTCATGGCTGATGCGCAATACGTCGATCCGACGCACCAGCAATTGCAGCACCTTGTCCAGCCGGGGTTGCAGATCGAAGGTTTCCAGCACGTCTTGCTTGTCCTCATACGGCAAATCCATCAGCCCGGCGATAAAATCCGCCAACATGCCGGGCGACCGGATATTCATTGCCATCGACGCCAGTTCGGCCGGCGCCTGCGGCAGCAGTTCCAGGATTTCGCCGGTGCGCGCTTTGAGCTGCAGCATGCGCGCCTCGATTTCGGCGCTCTCGGTTTCAGCCTCTTCTTCATGGAACACGGCGATGCGCGCCACCATGAATGGGTATCCGGCCAAAAATTCCACTACCCGAAAGCGTTGCTCGCCCTGACACACAATATGGTGCGAGCCGTCCTGCAAGGTCACATAACGGACAATGCTGGCGGTAGTGCCGACCTGATACAGCTCCTCCGGCTCGGGGACGGCGACTTCCGGATCGCGCTGCAAAATGATGCCAAGCTTGCCCTCGGCGCGGGCAGCTTCGCGTGCCGCGGCAATCGAGCGTTCGCGGCCAATCGTGATCGGCACGATCAGTCCGGGGAACAACACCATATTGCGTACCGGTATGACGATAATCGCATCCGGCGGTATTGTCAGGAGCAAGTCCTGCTGTTCCTGCTGCACGATTTCGTCAGAATTCGAAGGCTGTGCCCCAGCATCACCTGATGCCGGGGAGGCTGTTTTGTTATCGTGCTCAGTGTCCATGGTTCACCTATAACGATTGACCGGGTATTGCGAAACGCGAATATGCATGCAGCCGCCACACTCCAGCGAATGACAGGCTTGAGCAAGAATCGCTACGGATTTTGAAGGTTTGAGATCAAGCCCGAGAGTCGGGGTTAACGATGTCGGGCTATTTCGTATCAGTATCAACAACAGGGTGTCGTCAGTATTGCGCTGGCACAAAAAAGAGGGCACTTCAGGAAATGGAGCCCATCGATTGCAACGATCGTCGCGAATCCCTTACCAGTTTCATGCGGCCAAGGGATTAACTTGCCTTTTTTACGATAGCGACTTTTTTGAAGGGCGGCTGCGGCCTCGATTGAAATCTGCTTTCGCGTTGCGACAGACTTGCTCCCGGCAACTTCATGGCTTGCGTTTGAGCAGGCTGCCTGCCGCATTGTGCTTGAATTGATCGGCTTCCTCGATATAGCCTTGCACCGTGCCGTCATGGCGCCAGCCGCCCTGGCGCTTGATGTCCAGAAAATTTGCGCCGGCCAGGTGCGCGCTGGTCGCCAGTCCACGCCGGAAGCTATGGCTGCTCAGTTCAGGCGCATAGGGCAGCTGTATCGCAGCAGCGCACGCCTCCAAAATGGTATTGACGCTGCCCGCATGCAGCGCATCGTCGCCCACATGGCCCCAGCGCGTAATGCGGCGAAATACCGGCCCACTGCTCAGTCCGGCCGCCTGCAGCCAGCGCTTTACCGCAGAAGCGGGGCAGCACATGCCATCCGTTGCCCCATACGGGATGGCGCGCGTGAGACCCAATCCTTCCTGGTCAGTCTTGGAGCGCATCAGCGTGATGTGCAGGCCGGCCGGTTCCCAGCGCAGATCCTGCAACTGCAGACTGACAACTTCGCTACGCCGAAAAGCGCCGAAAAATGCTAATTGCAGCAGTGCACTGTTGCGGAGCGCCATTAAGCCGTCCTGTCCCGACAGCGCCGCAATCATCCGCTCCAGATCTTCCAGCGGCAAAGCCTTCGCTTTCTTTTTCGGCTTGCCGTGGGTGCGCCCGATGCCGCGCAACATTGTGCGCAATTCCGGGTGCTCGGTCGGATCGGCAAAATTCTGGAACCGGTGCCATTGCGATAGCGCAGTCAGGCGCAATGCGAGTGTGCGCGGGCTCAGGCTCGGCGCGTAATTGAGCAGATAGCGCGTCACCATTGCGGTATCGCACGGCAATACGCCGCCCCACGCATAAAAATGCCTGATCGCGGAACGATACGCACGGCGGGTATTGTCGGCGGTGGCCGCAGCAAGGAATTGCCGGTGCCGTTCCTGCACTTCAGAGTCGGTCAGAAGCGTGCCGTCGCTGCGCCGAACCGTACCGGCCGGCATCGGGCCTGGCGCAACCGGCAGCAATGAAAAAATGTCAGCAGTCATCGTGTATGGTCATTCAGTGATGCGGATCGAGGCAGGAACGGCTCACGAAAAAGAGGAGAAAAGCGCAGTGTATCAGCGCGCGAATGCATTTTCCGATGGAGGCAAGAATTCAGGCGTTTATTGTACTAGCTTGAGTATATTTCGTTACCGTAATAAGTATATGCGGAAAAGGCAATGAAAACGATGATACTCCCCCGCCAGGGCAGTGACAAGAAACAGCAGGGAGGTTTTTAGCATTGGCAACCGTCAGTGAGGATGGCGGTGGTGGGCATCGGGAAAATGCAAATGGCTATGGGTCAGTTTCTCATGCCGGTGCGCATGGCTGTGCCTGGTGCCAGGCGCAACCGGAACATCGTGTGCATGCTGATGATGCGCATCGTGCGTGTGCTCATGTGCGTGTTCCAGCACTTCATGCATGTGTTCGTGCTGGTGGCGTTCGCTCAGGTGCAGCCAGACGCCGAGCAGCATCAGCGCTGCCGCAATCAACAGCGGCACGGTCAGGGTTTCTCCCATCGCGATGGCCAGTACCGCGCCGAAGAACGGTGCGACCGAGAAATAAGCGCCGGTGCGTGCAGTGCCAAGATGGCGCAGGCCGACCACAAACAGCACCAGACTCACGCCATAGGCAAGAAAGCCAATGATCATCGCACCCGCCAGATCCGGCAGCGGCGGCCAGGCGGCACCCAATGCAAAGGCGAGAACCAGATTGACTGTGCCGGCAACCAGCCCTTTGATGGATGCGATCCAGCTTGCATCGGTCAGCGACACTTTTTGCGTCAGATTATTGTCTATGCCCCATGCGAAACACGCGCCCAGCACGGCCAGCGCAGGCCAAAGACCGGCGAAGCGGGCTTCGCCCGGCCAGCTCAGGACAAGTGCGCCGGCCACGATCGCGCCCATGCCCCAAGCAATGCGGCGATCGAAATTTTCCTTGAAGGCGAACCATGCCAGCAGTGCGGTAAAGACGCTTTCGGCGTTCAGCAGCAGCGATGCGCCGGATGCGGGCATGCCGGACAGGCCCAGCATCAGCAGCACCGGGCCGACGATGCCGCCTGCAACTATTGCGCCGGAGAACCACAGAATTTCGGAGCGGGGCAGTTTGACGGCGGCACTGCGCTT
>Ga0366810_1078_pt1 | contig 12519 bp, 11 predicted proteins | sample TotcelN113001M15_FD_207027 | JGI IMG/M metagenome (GOLD analysis project Ga0366810, IMG submission 207027) | Enriched cells from coal bed in the Powder River Basin, Montana, United States - Total cells N11 rep3 HSBNCT.N11.300.1.M15 ...
CGCAATTTGGCTAAACGCTGATGCCACATTAACAGTTCGTCATTTTCCTGCCCCCAGGGGTAAGTACGCCGGTTAAGCGGGTCGGTATATCCTTCCACCCCTGCTTCATCGCCGTAATATATAGAGGGCACTCCGGGAAATGTCATTTGCCACAACACTGCTGCCTTAAGGCGGGCAACTGCTTTTTGGCGTTGGCCTGCAGTAAGCCGTTTTGCTGCAAGTTGAGCAGTAGTCAGAGCTACCCCAAACTGCTCGTCACCTAGCAAAGTTAAAATGCGGGGTACATCATGACTGCCGATTAAATTCATTAAGGAATAAAAATGGTGTTTAGGATAGTTCTCCTTTAGCGATAGCAGAGCCTGCTGTGTTTCACCGGCAGCTTTACTGCCTAGCAGAAACTCCAATACAATCCGGCGGAAAGGGTAATTCATTACTGAATCCAGTTCCCTTCCCTGCAAGTATGGCCTAAGGATGCCGTAGCTTTCTTTCCGGGAGGCGTCTTCCCATACCTCACCAATCAAAATGGCTTCAGGATCAAGTTGTTTTAGCTTTTGACGAAACTTCATAATAAATTCGTCAGGCAATTCATCAGCCACGTCCAGCCGCCAGCCTTTAGCCCCCAATCCTGCCCAGTGTTCGACTACACTATCTTTGTCCTCAATAATGAACCGTTGATAAGACGGATCGAGTTCCTCCACGTTCGGCAGCGTATCTATGCCCCACCAGCTTTCGTATTCATCGGGCCAATGTTTAAACCGGTACCAGTTATAGTAGGGAGAAGAGGATGATTGATAAGCCCCTATTGAGGGATAAGTACCACTGCGGTTAAAATAAATACTGTCGCTGCCGGTATGGCTAAAAACCCCATCCAAAATAACGGCTATTCCCACCTCAGCTGCCTTGGCACAAAGTGTCCGGAACAGCTCGTTGTCGCCAAATTGAGCATCTACTGTTTTATAGTCGGCCGTATCATATTTGTGATTGCTGGGAGACTGGAATAGGGGATTAAAATAGATCACGCCGATTCCTAATTGCTGCAAATAAGGTAATTTTTCAATGACTCCTGCCAAATTTCCGCCAAAAAAATCATAAGCCAAAATGCTGCCTGTCTGCATATCCCGGACATAAACAGGATTATTATCCCAGTGAGTATGAAGAACACTCCCTTTAGGCGTGTTTTCTACCCGCCCATCGGCATTACCGTTGGCAAAGCGGTCAACAAAAATCTGATATATAATTTTATCTTTAAACCAGGACGGAGTAGACAGTCCTTGTTCATAGACAGTGATTTGGTAAGATGGCGGCACCGCCAGACTGATTTGTCCCACACCGCCAAGCTGATTTTGATTATTGCCATAGTACCATATGCGGTCATGGCCTTCGACAATAAAGTAATACCATACCCACCCCGGCTGCTCAGGCGCAGTAAAAGTGGCCTGGTAGAAACGGTAGCCATTTTTTATCGCCGTCGCTGCCATAAGAATTTTATCTTCGCCATATCCGTTACGCCATAGGCGAAGTGTCACCCGCACAGGCTGCTCACTTGCCGCCACAGCAAAGGCTATTGTTATCGCAGTATGACAAGAAACAGCCCCAAAGGGGCTGCGATACACAGGCAGTTGCGAATTATGGATAAGCCATTCTTGTTTCATAGCTTCACCGGCCTATCTGTAAGATAGCTGACATGCAGCTCCAATGAACTTAACCCACTTCATCCTTAATAAGGCTCCAGGGGATCACCAATGACTACCGGATTGGCCTTCCAGATACCAATGGCGTATTCCGAAATAGTACGGTCACTGGAGAATTTGCCTGAATGAGCAATATTGGACAAACACATCTTACTCCAGCGCTTATTGTCGCGGTAGAGGGCATCTACCTTCTCCTGGGCTTCCACATAGGCAGCATAGTCTTTAAGTACAAAAAACTCATCACTATTCACTAAAGAATCATAAAGTACGCGAAACTCTTCCCGTGGAACAGGCAGACTGCCGTTAATCAACTGATCCAGCAGTGTTTTAAGCCGCTGATCAGACTGAACCAATTCCCATGGCCGGTATCATTACCGATCCTACCGATGCCGCGTCTGCTCCGGCCGATCCGGAAATATTGCCAAAAAACATACAAGCTATGCAGTTAACCAGTGCAAGACCGCCGCGAATCCGCCCCACTAACAAAGTGGCAAAATTAACCAATCTTTGGGCCAATCCGCCTTCACCCATGATTTGCCCTGTGAGAATAAAAAACGGAATAGCCAAAAGCGAGAAGGTACTTACCCCGTTGATCATTTGTTGTCCAACTGTAGGCAGCGGTACTTCCAGGTACACCATCGTCAATAAGGAAGAAGCAAACAGCGCCTGAGCCACTGGAAGCCGTAAGAGTACAAATGCCAAAAAACTAATGGCTAACAGCCAAACCGCAATATCACTTGCTTCCATTATTGCCCTACCCCCGTATCTCCACCGATTTCTATGTCTGCCCCTTTGTGACGCTTAGTATCAATCCCGAAGAGATGAAGCAGGGAATAAGCACAAACCATAACTCCGCTTACAGGCATTACTAAGTACACGACGCTATTGGGAAGTTTAGTGGCCGGCAAAGTAGAGTCAAACATTAAAACAGTAAATTCCCAGCCATAAATAACAAAATACAGCCCGTACAATAAGCCCATTATGTCGATCCATTTATCAATCCATTTATTGATACTTGCGGGAAGCCGATCCGTTAAGGCTTCCACTCCCATATGAACACCTTCCCGGAAGCCGATAGCTATCCCCATAAAAGAAAACCATACCAAGGATAGCAATATGGCCTCTTCGGACCAGAAAAAGACGAAATTGAATAGCTTTCGAGTGGCAACTTGTACGATCATAATAATGATAACGCCAAGTAAGGCGATAATAGCGAAATTCTCAAAAAAAGTATCCAGTAACAATGCTGCCTTTCTTACATATCCCATAACTCCTTCTACCGCTCCTTTCCGCAATTTACTCTGTCCAGAGAATCCCATAATCCGTTTAAATACACTGCTCCCAAAGCACGGTCATACAAGCCATACCCCGGCCGCCCCTCTTCTCCCCAGATCATTCTGCCATGATCCGGCCGGAGGGGGCCATCAAAGCCTACATCATGCAACGCTTCCATAATTGCAAACATATCCAGTGAAGAATCATCCGATTTATGGGCTGTTTCTTCAAAGATCCCTGATTCATGAATCTTGATGTTACGTACATGGGCAAAATGAATCTTGCCTAATTTTCCAAAATGTCTGAATATCGCGGGCATATCATTCGCTTGATTTGCGCCTAAGGAGCCGCTGCACAGAGTAAGCCCATTTGCGGGACTATCAACCAAACTTATAATACGTTCAAGATTCTCTTTAGATATCACAATCCGGGGAAGTCCAAACACAGACCAAGGGGGATCATCGGGATGAATAGCAAGCTTAATACCACACTCCTCAGCAGTAGGAATGACTCCCTTAAGAAAATAACTAAGATTATCAAAAAGCTTTTCTTCATCAACAGCCTTATATAATTCAAACAATTTTTTAAGCTCCGACAGCCTTTCCTTTTCCCAACCGGGAAGTTCAAAGCCATTTGCCCCTGCTTCCATTTTTTCTGCTAAAAGCTCGGGACTGTAACCTTTAAGCAAATGCTCATTGTACGCCAAAGCCGTCGACCCGTCTGGCAGGACTTTAGCTAGTTCAGTACGAGTCCAGTCAAAAACAGGCATAAAGTTATAACAAACAACCGTAATCCCTGCCTTGGCCAAGTTGCGTAGCGTAGTGCAATAGTTCTCTATATAATGGTCACGTGACGGCAAGCCAAGCTTAATATCCTCATGAACATTCACACTCTCTACTGTCTGAAAAAGAAGACCCGCTTTTTCAATTTGCTGTTTGAGTTCCAAAATATCACTAAGCGGCCAAACTTCACCAACCGGTATATGGTAAATTGCGCTAACAATATTTTTCATTCCTGGTATTTGCTTGATGTAGCTAAGCGGTATTTTATCAAGTTTTTCTCCGTACCACCGGAAAGACATCAACATCGATATGCTCCTCCTCACTTAACGATTTTATCTAAGGGGCAAGAAATAATGACCATATTCTGAGCGCAATTGCTCTAAATCAACTACGACCTTATTTAAATGCTGGTCTGTGGTAGTTTCGGCCAGCTTGCTATCCTTCTCTTTTATAGCGCGCACCAAGTCCTTGTGCTGCAGAATTAACAGTTCCCAATCAAAACCGGCCGAAAGATTCAGCATCCTTACCCGGTTATACTGAGCATTCATCTGTTGCAGCATAGACCAGGCCCGGCTTTTGTTACAGGCTTTGAAAATAGTTCCGTGCATTCTCTCATCTAATTCAAAAAACTTCTGATAATTCTTTTCCGCTATACATAACTCCTGAAGCGCCACGTATGACTGGAGTTGAAATAATTCTTCTTTCGGAAAAGCAGCGCACGCCATTTGGACAACCTTTCGCTCTAATGTCTCCCGGACGAACTTTGATTCTTCCACTTGGTCGACATCAATTAAGGATACATATGTACCTTTTTGAGGCAGGATATCCAGCAAATTTTCCTGAGCTAATTTAATAAAAGCCTCTCTAACGGGAGTACGGCTGACATGTAACTGATCGGCCATATCTTGCTCTGCTACTACCTTGCCCGGCGGCAATGTTAAGTTAATAATGTTTAGCCGGATTAGTCGATATACATATCCACGAATGGATTCCTGCGGCAACTGTTCAGTAATATTCAAACCGATAGTTACTCCTTTCTCTAAGATCACCTCCATACTACCATACTAGTATACCATTGTAAATAGAATATATAGAATATTCTACATGCCGGTTGGTTTTAAGCTGGATAAGTGCCAGCAGCTTTATGGCGTCATATGCAGGCCGTTAACGTAAGTATGGTTCTTCCCATTATTGGATAAATTAGGAGAACGACAACGCAAGAACCGGCTTTTCCAACCAGGATTATGTCGGTTAGGAAGAAGCGGTGGGTAATCATCCGTCTTTTGCAGCAAAGTCATTTAAAGAGGAGGAAATATGCCTTTCTCATCATCGCAAAAAGATCGTCGCCCCTTAGGCATCATGAATTCCATTGCTACCAATTATTTGCACCTGCGCAATCCTTATGCTATCGCCTGGTGGTCGGCTGCCTTCCCCGGTTTTGCCCATTTAAGTCTGGGCAGTTATATAGCCGGGTTTCTCCTGTTCAACTGGGAAGTGTTAGTCAACTATCAGGCTAGTGTAAATTTAGGGATTTTATATTCCTTTACAGGACGATTTGAGATGGCGAAAGAGGTAGTGAATACCAGATGGCTTTTGTTATATGCTCCGGTATATATCTATTGCATCTGGAATGGCTACCAATTAACAGTCGACCTAAATAAGCTCACCATATTGGCAGAAAGAAATAAGTCCAAAATCGCCCCTGAGCGTATCTCCTTTTTTGAAATTAACGCCCTTGACAAGCGCGCACCTTGGGTCAGCGTGGCGTGGACATTTTTAACGCCCGGTCTGGGACATCTTTATACGCACAGAACACCTACCGCCTTTTTCCTATTAATCTGGTGGATTGGAGTTTGCTATTTATCCCATATGCTTCAATCCATTCAATTTACCACTCTGGGGATGTTTGAAGAAGCCAAAGCCGTCTTAGATCCCCAATGGCTAATATATATGCCTTCGATATTAGGCTTTGCCTTATATGATGTCTATGTAAATACAATAGAATATAATCGTTTATTTGAACGAGAGCAGGCAAACATGCTGAAGAATGATTATCAAGATCCAGCTTTTAAAATGCCTGTATACGGAGGTGATGGTATGCATGTGGTCGCGTCATTTGAGCATTCACTACATCTGGAATTAGCAGTAACAGACTTAGTAGAAAAGGGTATTGAACAAAACAGGATCTGTGCTGTTCCGCTAAAAACAATGAAGAAAGAAGGTCAACTGTTTGACAGCATTCATCGTTCCGACGGGGAAAGCATGTTTGATTTACCATCTATATTAGGGACGATTTTAATGACCTTCGGAGTATTATGGGGTTTCATGTGGAAATGGGGTCCCGTCATCTGGGGATTAATCGGACTATTCGCCGGAGGGGCTATTGGATTTGCATTTAAGTATTTTCTTTATATACGGAATAACAAAAATATAATTAAAGGGAAAGTTACCGAAGTTTTTGTCGTTGTTGATTGCAAGCCTGATGAGGTTAAAATAGTGGAAGATGTATTTTGCCGGCACTTGGCAATTGGTATTGGGGTAAAGAAATAGATAAAAAAAAGACTTCATTTACTGAAGCCTTTTAATGCCTTTTTATATGTTTTTCAGTTCATCATACCGGGTGATGATCTGCTGCACAATACCATATTCTTTTGCTTCTTGCGCATCAAGCCAGTAGTTTCTCTGCGTATCTTTTTCTACCTTTTCCAACGCCTGGCCTGTACCCTCGCTAATTAACTTATTAATTCTGCGGCGCACTTTAACGATTTCATCTGCTTCAATCTGAATATCCGTCGCTTGACCACGAACTCCGCCCAGCAGCTGGTGAATCATATACCGCGTATTGGGGAGCGAATAGCGATCCTGTTTTGCAGCGGCAAGATAAATGGTAATGCCGGCACTGGCAACCCAACCGGTACCAATTACAATGACCTTCGGTTTAACGAACCGGATCATATCGTGAATAGTATCACCGGCTTCTACGTGCCCGCCCTGACTGTTGATAAACACTTTGATCGGCTCATCACCCAGCTCTTGCAGTATCAATAGCTGCGCTGTTACTCTTGCTGCCACCTCTTGCGTAATTTCGCCGGAAATAATAATTGCCCGGGTTTTTAATAATTTCTCCTGCAGTTTTTCCGGATAAGTTTGTTTTTCCTGTTCTTTTTCCTGCTCTTCCATGTATATCACTCCTCTTTTGGTAATCTCATAGTATTACCTTGAGATATCCTAAAACTAATTTACTATATAGCCGATATTCTTTGTTAATGATAAAAAACCTGCTTTCTGTTCTCAAGAGCAACTGAATACAAATCACACTGATCCAATCAGCTTGTATAACAATCTCTGCTTATTCGTATTCTAACAATGATTACGGTACAAAGAGGATGACCTACATGCAAATTATGATAAACCGGGAAGCATTATGTTTTCTGGCTTTAGGCCTGATGGTTTTTGGCATTGTGCTGGTGCTGCTGGCTAAGCCGTTGTTCCGCTATATCATTATGCGGATTATTAACGATGCTACAAGTAAATTACTCACAGAAAAGTATGCAGATAATCTAGCTGAGTTTTTGCCTTCACTAAAACGGTTTTCTATACTAAACGCCATCGAATTAAACTTACGAGCTGAAGAGGGCAAAATCATCGCGCGCCCTTTAGGTACGCCTAAGCATTTTCTCGGCTTTGAAAACTTAATGCTGCAACCTCATCAAATGACAAAGTTCCCGCTCCCGGCAAGTATACAGCCCGATATGACGGTGATCATTGCCCCAAAGGCTGAGAAACCGTTAACAATTCAAATACCGCTGATGATCGGGGCAATGGCTTATGGGCTAGCACTAAGCGAAGAGGCCAAAATTGCCTTGGCAAAAGCCGCCAATAAGCTTCAGACAACAACCTGTTCCGGTGAAGGTCCTGTCCTGCCTGAGGAACAGGCAGAAGCTGCCAAGTATGTTTTACAAATCAGTCGCTGGTCCTGGGGCGAAAGGACTGATGAACAAATTGCTGCCGCTGTTATGTTAGAAGTACAGATGGGGCAGGGCGCAGACATGGGGTCAGCGCGTTTTGAGGCTGCTGAAATGGCCGGCAGGGCACAACAGCTAGGAAAAATAGCTCCCGGCGAGTCACCGGTCTCTTTTCCCGCTTCTCCCGGTGTACAAACTCCAGAGGACTGGCCTGCCTTTATGACTAAACTAAGAAAACGGGCTAACGGTATTCCCATTGCCTTAAAACTGATGGCAACCGATCACATCGAAGATGATTTAGCTGCAGCTGTAGATCTCGGCTTTGATGCCATCATCTTAGATGGTGCTCAGGGCGGTTCCCATGCAACTGTGCCAATCAAGCAGGATGACTTCGGTATACCAAGCCTGTATGCCTTAATCCGGGCTAAACGCTATTTGAAAAATCACAACATCAGTTTGATTGTAGCCGGCGGCTATTTCACTCCCGGTCAATGTCTTAAAGCCCTGGCACTTGGCGCTGACGCCATTTATCTTGCCACCATACCGCTTTTTGCCCTAGCCCACAGCCAGGAGCAAAAGGTATCGCCCTGGGAACCGCTTACCACCCTGCTCTATTACGCCTCCCCCACCAAAACAAAGTTTACTATTGACCAGGGCGCCACCAGTGTTGCCAACGCATTAACCTCAATGACATTAGAAATGGAAGAAGCTCTGCTGGCCTTAGGTAAATCTTCTTTAAAAGAACTTAGTCCTGACGATTTGGTTGCTCTCGATCCTTTTACGTCAGCTGTTACGGGAGTAAAATTAGCCTATAATCGTCCAATTAGTCCGGAAAAAACCAAAAAATTAAAGTTTAAAAAGCCAACCCCTCTTTAGATCATGGCCGGGTAAAAATCATATCAATATGGGGAATATTATCTTCCAGATAGACCTCCGATACCGGCACGAAACCGAGAGAACGATAAAAACCTTTTAAGTATTCCTGTGCCTGAATTCTAATTGTCTTCTCTTCCATCTCTTTATGTATGAAGGTAATTGCCCGTTCGAGCAGTTCTTGGGCAATGCCCCTACCCCGATAATCCTTTTTAACCAATACTCTTCCTATCGCGGCTTGATTCTCAGCTGTGTGATAAATTCTTACGTAAGCAACTATCTCACCCGCATGTTCTGCGAAAAGATGGCAGGCTGTCTGATCTTTACCATCAATCTCAGAATAAAAGCACTGTTGCTCAATAACAAAGACTGTAAATCGCGCTTGTAAAATGGCATATAATTCATCAGTATTCAGTTCGTGAAATCTTTTCAATTGCCAATTCATCTCTTTACTTTCCTCCTTCTTGGAACTTACATTTCCCTTTTATGGGAGGTATTCGTTATCTTGATTAATCGTACCATAAAGGAGGATCGCGGCCAACATTGATAGCAGACTTGCACATTACTGTTTTTGCCAATATAATAAAGTCGGAAGTAATACTGAATGAATGTAATGAAGGGATTGTTATACCATGGCAACAGCACCAACGCCTCCGTATAAACCGACTCTTCCAACTGCCCCCGTCATCCCCTCTGCCACAGCTGGCAACGCTTCTGACTCTCAGCCTGCCACGCCGGTTCAACCGGCACAAAATGCTCCTGCAAAGCCTTCCGGTGCTGACACTTTGCAAAAGTTTGAAACTATGGGGAAAGCCTTTCAGGGACAAGCAGAGCAACCACCGGCAACCACTAAGACCGCTCCACCGGCAGCAACTCCTGCTGCCCAAGCTGGCAGGACTATACAACCGTCTCCGCCCACAACCATAAATGCGCAGGAAGAACTGACCGCCAAAACCGTCGTTCCTGCCAAAAATCAACTTCCTGAAAATAAACCTTCCAGTTCTCTGTATGGCTTTTGCTTTTCACTTATCGTGGTTGTTGCCGTCATACTAATTGGATTGCGCTTAGTTAAGACAAGACGAAGGCAAGAAACTCGCGAGGCTAACGGCGAAAAAGCGATGCAAAAACCACCGGCAGCAACTACCGATGTAACCACTGCCGCACAAGATATTGCACCAAAACCAAAAAGCACTTTTGAAGTTAGAATATAACAGGCAGCATTTCTAAACAGAAATGCTGCCTGTTTTTCTTATCCTATTACCTGCCGCCCATTCTTCACGACAGCCCTTACCTGATTAACCCCCCAATGATAAAAGAGAAAATGCAAATCAGGTGCATTCCATATTACCATGTCGCCCTGCTTCCCGGGCTCAATGCTACCGGTAACACGGGAACGGTTCACTGCCGCCGCTCCGTTTAGCGTGACGGCAGTCAGCACTTGTTCAGGCGTCAGCCGGTATTTCAGGCAGGCAATATTCATGGGAATCTGGAGCGACTCGTTCGGGCAGGAGCCGGGATTAAAATCACTCGCTACGGCTACCGCAATTCCCCGGTCCACCATGTCTTTGGCTCTGGCAAAAGACTCGCCCAGATAAAAAGAAGTTCCCGGCAGCAAAACTGCAATAACCTCTGACGCAGCCATCGCTGCCAACCCGTCACCGGCAGCATGAATCAAATGCTCGGCAGAAATGGCTTGTACCTTACCGGCAAGCTCAGCTCCACCGAGAGCAGTAATTTCTTCTGCATGAATTTTCGGTAACAAGCCATGGTGTTTACCGCATTCTAAAATCTGCTCAGACTCGGCTACCGTGAACACACCGGTTTCACAGAATACATCACAAAACTCGGCCAGTTGTTCTCTCGCTACCTGGGGAATCATCTCATCGCATACCAGCCGGACATATTCAGCACTGCGGCCCTTATATTCTACCGGCACCGCATGAGCTCCCATGAAGGTAGGCACCACATCCACAGCATGGACCTGCCCCAATTGGCGAATGGCGCGCAGCGATTTCAGTTCACCCTCTGTCGTCAGGCCATAGCCGCTTTTCACTTCACAAGTAGTCGTCCCATGAGCTAACATCGTGTCTAACGATTTTACTCCCTGATTGACCAGCTCGTCGATAGCAGCCTTACGGGTTTGCTCTACAGTATGCAGAATTCCGCCGCCTTTAGCCAATATATCAAGATAACTTAAACCCTGTAGTTTAAAAGCAAGCTCCCGCTGCCGCCAACCTGAAAACAGCAAATGAGTATGGGCATCCACCAGTCCCGGAGTAACCAGTAAACCCTGGGCATCAATAATTTCATCCTGCCCGGTACCGGCCCAATCCCTGCCGGTACCGGAGCGGCCTATTTCTTCAATAAAACCATCTTTTACTACCACATAAGTATCAGTGACAAACTCAATATTTCCTTGCCCTTCGCCTTTTTGCGCCACAGTACCTACAGGCGTCGCCAATAAACCGATGTTCTTTATAATTGTTGCCATGTATTTCACCACCTTGTATTACTCAAATGCTATCTCTAATTATTCAAATGTTCAGTTGGCCTACAGCCGCTTCCACGCCTTTTACCAGTGAACCATTCACCATTAGCTGATAAATAGTTTCAATATCCGGTGCCGGTATCCGGTCTTCATCCAAATGGGGCACCACTTCCCGGATTACCCGGCAGGCGGCACCAGTACCCAGGCCCGGAGTCAGCGGCAAGAGAAAATCAATACCCTGGGCAGCGGACAAGCACTCAACTGCCAGTATATAACGGACATTCTCCAGAATTTCTCTTCCCTGCCGGGCGGCAATTGTCCCCATACTGACATGATCTTCCTGGTTGGCTGAGGTTGGAATAGAATCAGCACTAGCCGGATGTACCAGCACCTTATTTTCCGACACCAGTGAGGCCGCGGTATATTGGGTAATCATCAGCCCCGAATCCACTCCCGGATAAGCAGTCAAAAAAGGCGGCAAGTCACTTAGATGAGCATCTAACAGCCGGTTGATGCGCCGTTCGGAAATATTGCCGATTTCCGCTATGGCAAGCTTGAGATAATCCATTACCAAGGCCACCGGCTGACCATGAAAGTTGCCTCCCGATATTACATCACCATCATCAGGCATGATTAACGGATTATCAGTGACCGCATTAATCTCAATAGTCAGCGTTTCCTCTACCCGGCGCAACGCATCCTTAGAAGCGCCGTGCACTTGCGGCACACACCGCAGGGAATAAGCATCCTGTACTTTGGTACAATTGACATGAGACGAAATGATGCTGCTGTCATGGGTAAGCTGCAAAATATTCGCGCCTGTAGCAATTTGCCCTTTATGGGGGCGGACCAGATTAATGCGGGGATCAAAGGCAGTACGGGTGCCTTTAAGAGCTTCCAGGGAAAGAGCCGCCGCAATATCTGCCGTCTTCAGCAAATCAACGGCATCGTGCCATACCAGGCACCCTACGGCAGTCATTACCTGTGTTCCATTGATTAAAGCCAGCCCCTCCTTGCCGCCCAGTACAATAGGCTGAAGATTAACTGCCGCCAAGGCTTCTCGGCCGCTTACCAGTTTACCGTTAACAAAAGCCTGCCCTTCTCCCATCATGACCAGCACAATATGAGATAGAGGTGACAAGTCCCCACTCGCTCCTACTGAGCCTTTGCAAGGCACTGCCGGATAAACCCGCCGGTTCAGCATCTCCAGCAGCATGCTTACCGTAGAGGGCTTAATACCGGAATAGCCTTTACTTAAGGAATTGGCCCTGAGCAGCATGGCCGCCCGTACAACATCCTCGGGCAGTTTTTCCCCTACTCCGGCAGCATGACTGAGAATGAGATTCCGCTGCAATTTTTCCCGTTGGTCTTTTGAGATAAAAACCCGGCTGAAATCGCCAAAACCGGTAGAAATACCATAAACGGGATTTTCTTCATCAAGCACC
>Ga0366810_1084_pt1 | contig 12021 bp, 11 predicted proteins | sample TotcelN113001M15_FD_207027 | JGI IMG/M metagenome (GOLD analysis project Ga0366810, IMG submission 207027) | Enriched cells from coal bed in the Powder River Basin, Montana, United States - Total cells N11 rep3 HSBNCT.N11.300.1.M15 ...
TATGAATATAAGCCTGAACTTAATGATATAATGCCAATTGCTGCAAAAATGTTCCATGGGTACCGCCGTCCGGACGGAAAAGTTGGTATCCGTAACGAGGTTTGGATTATCCCAACTGTCGGTTGTGTCAACAAAAATGCCGAACTTATTGCCCGGCAGGCAACCCTGGAATATGGCAGTATTGCTAATATTGACGGAATCTTTGAGTTTAAGCATCCTTATGGCTGTTCGCAAATGGGTGAGGATCAATTGACCACCCAGCATATCCTCGCCGACTTAGTTGCACATCCCAATGCCGGGGCCGTGCTGGTGCTGGGACTGGGGTGTGAGAATAACAATATCGGAGAATTTAAAAAGATACTGGGTGACTATAATCCGGACAGGGTAAAATTCCTGGAAGCGCAGTCTGTTGAAGATGAGATTGCCGAAGGTGTACGGATTATTGGTGAACTTGCCGGGTATGCCGGACAATTTGCCCGGCAGGAATGCCCTGCCTCTGAATTGATTATTGGTCTTAAATGCGGTGGCTCAGATGGTTTTTCCGGCATTACCGCCAACCCGCTGGTCGGTGCTTTTTCCGACAGGCTGACCGCCATGGGCGGCACGACTGTGTTGAGTGAAGTCCCTGAGATGTTCGGGGCTGAAACCATCCTGATGAACAGGGCGGTTAATCAGGAGGTTTTTGAGAAAACCGTGCAGTTGATCAATGGTTTTAAAGAGTATTTTGCTGCCCATAATCAGACGATTTATGAAAACCCATCGCCTGGCAACAAGAAGGGTGGTATCTCAAGCCTTGAGGACAAATCGTTAGGCTGTACCCAAAAGGGCGGTACCAGCAGTGTGACCGATGTCCTGAATTATGGTGACCGGGTTACAACAAAGGGGCTAAACCTCTTAAGCGGTCCTGGCAATGACGGGGTGGCAACAACAGTACTGGCTGCTGCCGGTTGTCATATTATCCTGTTTACCACTGGCCGCGGCACGCCGCTCGGAACGGTTGTTCCAACCGTAAAAGTGGCAACAAACAGTGAATTGTTCAGTAAAAAACGCAATTGGATGGATTTTGATGCCGGACAGTTGCTTGCTGGTGTGAAGCTGGAGCCGCTGACCGATATGTTTGTTGACTATATTCTTGAGGTGGCTTCCGGCCGGCAGACCCAATCGGAAAAAATGGGGTTCAGGGAGATTGCAATATTCAAGAATGGTGTAACTCTTTAGAACATTTTCGTTTTATTCATTGATGACATTCTTGATTCCATACATACGCGCGGGCCCACCACTGTACTGGGAAGACCTTACATATGTCACTCGCAAGGGGAAGGCGTAAGAGTTGATGAACCGGGAGCCAAGAGACCTGCCTTACACTGTTAAACCACCTTCATGGAAAAGAGGGCTTTTTTGGGATTACCCAAAAGAGCCCTTTATTGCATCTGCAGAATACCACACGCTAGGCATGTGATTCCAAAAAGCTTATAGCTATGGCTCGAAAAAAGCAGCCTCCCTTGTTAGATAAATGCAGGTTTGCCGACCGCATAAAGCTAAACAAAGGAGGCGCATCCAAATGGATACTCAAAGTCTAGCACATAGTAAGTGGCGATGTAAATACCACATTGTCTTTGCACCGAAATACCGAAGATAGGTTATATATGGGAAATTTAAAGCGGATATTGGGATAATTCTAAGGAAGCTATGTGAGTATAAAGGCGTAGAAATACACGAAGCGAACGCATGCCCAGACCATATTCATATGCTAGTAAGTATTCCCCCGAAAATAAGTGTAGCTAATTTTGTAGGGTATTTGAAGGGGAAAAGTTCGCTAATGATATTCGACCGCCATGCGAATTTAAAATACAAATACGGCAACCGGCAGTTTTGGTGCAAAGGGTATTTTGTGGATACAGTGGGACGAAACAAGGAGGCAATTGCGAAGTATATTAGAGAGCAATTACAAGATGATATTGTTGCCGACCAGCTGTGTCTGAAAGAATTGGTTGATCCGTTTACGGGTGGTGCGTGACTGGAAAACTGCTTATGCACTGCTTGCTTTTGAAAAAATGATGAAAGATAAGAGAAAGCGATGTGTAAATAATTTCAATCTAGAAGAGAAGCAATTAATTATCGAAATTGAAGAGTGTTTGAATAAAAAATGCCCTGTTAACAAGTATATAAACCTAAGCGTTTGACAATACAAATAAGGCTTTCGAGAGAGAGATCTCTTGAAGGCCTTATTTGTATTCCAAGTTTACTAGGGGAGATATCGCGTAATAAGAGTGAGCACAATAAAAATTTGCTATTTCTTGATAATTTAAAAGTTAGGTTATTTTTATTATCAGCAATAAATGTAACAAAGACTATAAAACGTCGCTATTTCAAGCCTCAATGAAAACCTTGGCATGAATTTTGCTTATATAAATGATGAAGGAGGCAATTTAGGTTTATTGAAGGGGCTGAGGTCTAATCTTAAATTTTGTTTTGTGCTGTATTTGGATAATTAAAGTTATTTTTGTATCAAGTCAGGTTATGTATTACAAATCACATTTAATATGATTAAGTGAGGGGAATAAGTATTATGTTTAAAACAAGAATAACAGAACTTTTGGGAATAAAATACCCAATTATGCAAGGGGGGCTACAAAATATTGGTACCCCCGAATTAGCTTCAGCGGTATCAAATGCGGGAGGACTTGGTACTATTAATGCAACAATTTACTCTACGCCAAAGGATCTTGGAAATGCTATCCGAAAAGTTAAAACCTTAACGAAACAGCCGTTCTGTGTGAATATTTCTATGTTACCTCATGTTTCTGTAGGAGAAATGACTTCTGACTATTTTAATGTTGTAGTGGAGGAAGGAGTAAAGGTCGTAGAAACGGCAGGCCGGAACCCAGAAGAATATGTCCCTCTTCTTAAACAGAACGGCATCAAGTTAATTCATAAGGTTCCATCAGCGAAGCTAGCTAAGAAAGCAGAAGAGAGTGGCGCTGATATTGTAACTATTGTTGGTCTTGAATGTGCAGGGCATCCAGGAATGGATGAAGTGACAACAATAATATTAGGAAATAAGGTATCGCGAACTGTCTCAATCCCGGTTATGTTGGGAGGGGGAATAGTTGATGGACGCGGTCTTATTGCAGCATTTGCTCTGGGGGCTGAAGGGATTGTAATGGGTACCAGATTTGTCGCAACAGAGGAGTGTATAATTCATCCAAACTTTAAACAATGGATAGTTGATGCAAAGGAAAATGAAACAATTCTTGTTCAACGATCAATAAAAAACATGATTAGAGCAATGAAAAATGAAACCTCGTTGAAAGTGCTAGATATGGAAATGCAAGGGAGTACACTAGAAGAATTACTGCCTGTCATCTCAGGTAAGCGAGGCAAGATGTGTCAAATAGAAGGAAATTTGGACGGAGGGATTTTTGCTATTGGACAGGCTGTGGGATTGATTGAGGAGATTAAACCTGTTCGAAAAGTAATTGAAGACATTATAACAGAGGCAGAACAAGCTCTGAAGCGTATAGGGAGTTTAAAATAAATGGAGGTATTATGCGAGTTCTTGGATTAGTAGCTTCGCCACGTCGAGTAGGAAATTCGGAAATCATTATTCAGGAAATGCTGAATATCTTACCGGAAACATGGGGGAAAGAAGTAATTCGTCTTAATAACCTGCAGATAGAGCGCTGTAAGGCTTGTTATGCTTGTTTACCTCACGATAAGTCATGTGTAATTAATGACGATCTCAACTTTCTGCTTGATCGTATCCGGGCAGCAGATAAGGTCATTATTGTGTCCCCTGTTTATGCCCTAGGTCAACAAACTACTCTTAAATTAATCAATGATCGAATGATTTGTATTCAGAATAAGGCTGGCCACTATTTTACTGGTAAACAATGTGTGATCGTTATTCCGCATACAGTTGAAGGGTGGGAAGGATATGCTAGAGAAGCAACGATGCATTTTGCTCGGTTCTTTGGCTTAAATATTACCGGGACAGCAGTAATGAGAGCTTCTTTACCTAGTGATATCACCGAGGTAAGCATGTTAGGGAAAATAAGAGAATTGACTTTATCGCTTATTGATAATTCGACTGTGAACTTTGATGATATAGAAAAAATATATTGTCCAGATTGTAGTAGTAGCTTCTTACAGTTATTTCATAAGGGAAGATGGCGTTGTGTTATTTGCGGTTCTACTGGTGATTTGAAGGTAAGTGAGGGGAATTATAATATTACTTGGGATATTCCGGAGCATCGTCGTTTCACGCTCAAGGGTATTCAAGAACATGGACAGAGACTTAGCAAATTAAAAGAAGAGTTTGCTCAACGAAAAAAAGAACAAGTAGCAGTTTTGACAAGAAATAAGGCCGATAATGCTAATAAAAACAGCGATCTGGAAGCGAATAGAGACTGGAGTAATAATGAGTAATGTATAATTGTTTCTCCTAATACCTTTTCAGAGTTTCTTGTGGCAATGTAAAGGGCTACTCTCTAATCAAAGGAGGTCTCTATGTTTAGTAGGCATGTGAAGAGGCTAAATGAGAATGTGTATTATACTATTGACGCTTTCTACTTTGACGTTTTTCTAGAAAAAGAAAACTGCCTAGAAATAGGGGCAATTTTTTCATGGCTAGATGTAACATTAGAAGGAAGAATAAGTGAGCTTTTTTATTACACCTATAATATAGAGGTAACGATAAAGGGTAAACTCGTAAAAGGATATTTTGAGGTCAGACATAGTGATGACTTATCGGGGGAGCAAATTATGGAGTACTTACTTCATACTCCTAAAGATTTTGATATTATTACGTTGGATTATATACCTTTATAATGCTCTGCTCCATTATCATTAATCAATAATTTCATGATGAAAAGATGAAACTCAGGAAATTCGTAACAGAAGTTTTCCTGAGTTTCATCTTTTGATGTCCATTAACTTTCAAAGCATATTTAATGCTATACATGAAATATCAAAAATGAACCGTTTTCTTATAATTGGTCCATTTTTGAACCGCAATTTAATATCAAGAATAAAACTGTTGTTCATTTGTACCATTATAAAAGTTGTAAATACAGCTATATAGTTAAAACTAAAAAAAATCATCCTTGATTCTAATGTTGGCATGTATTGTGCATATAAGACTACAGGGAGGGTGGAAACGAAAGATTTTAGAAAGTCGCAATTATTGTATTAGTGAATATTATCACGTGATGTCATTGTTTTTACTATTAAAGCCAAGAGGGAGAGAGTATGAGAATTTTAGTTTGTGTAAAGCAAGTACCGGATACAACGGAGATTAAGATAGATCCGGTAACAAACACCTTAATAAGAGCAGGTGTACCAAGTATTGTTAATCCATTTGACGGATTTGCGCTGGAAATAGCAGCACGAATCAAAGACGCAGACCCTAGTACCACTATAACAGTAATTTCTATGGGGCCTGAACAAGCTAAAGAAGCACTGAAAAGCTGTCTGGCGGTAGGGGCAGATAAAGCCTATTTGGTGAGTGATCGCGCATTTGGAGGCTCAGATACTCTAGCTACTAGTTATATCCTTTCGAGAGCAATAAAAGCAGTAGAAAAAAGAGAGGGATCATTTGATATTATTCTTTGTGGCAAACAAGCAATAGATGGTGATACTGCGCAAGTTGGTCCTGAAATTGCTGAGCATATCGGCTATCCTCAAATAACATATGCAACTGAAGTAAGTGTGAGTGATGGGCTTGCACTTGTAAAGAGAGAGATAGAAGAGGGGTATGAGCTTTTGTCGGCAGTAATACCGGTTGTTATTACTGTGACTAAGACCACATTTGAGCCTCGATATCCATCGATCAAAAGTAAGTTGATTGCTAGTAAGGCGACTATTCTAACTCTTACGTCAGCAGATTTAGATATTGATTTGAGTAAGGCAGGGTTAAAAGGGTCTCCAACTAAAGTTAGCAAGACCTTTACTCCTCAGCTAAAGAAAACTGGCGTTAAAGTTAAGGAAGATACAAACTCAAATACAGCAAGGAAACTGGCTACGTTGCTAAACGATGCAGGCATAGTGTAAGGGGAGAAGAGTGCAATGAACAAAGAAGAGTATAAAAATCTGTGGGTATATATCGAAACGGAAGCAGGTAAAGCGAAGAACGTCGGATTAGAACTTTTGGGTTCAGGTCGAGTACTTGCTGATAAATTGGGAGAAAAGTTAATTGCCGTCATAGTCGGTAATAATCTTGAAGAAGCTGCGAAGTTAGTTGCTTCTTATGATGTAGATGAAATAATTCTTGTCGAGGGGGACGTATACTCCCATTACAATACTGATAGCTACACTAATGCAATGTACCAATTAGTAAAGAGATACAAACCTTCTACTATTCTCATTGGTGCTACAAATAATGGCCGTGATATGGGGCCGCGTCTTGCATGTCGACTCGAAACCGGTCTAACTGCAGATTGTACTGGGCTTGATATTGACGAAAAAACTGGAAATGTAGCATGGACTCGCCCAGCATTCGGCGGCAATTTGATGGCAACAATTCTATGTCCAGACACAAGGCCACAGATTGGAACCGTGCGGCCAGGGGTGTTTAAAAAAGGAGCTCCAGACTCTGAAAGAATTAGTCCGGTTATTAGAGAGAATATCGCAATTCCATCCGAAGCTGCCCGGGTAAAGCTTCTCCAGACAATTAGGGAAACTGCAGGAGCGTTAGTAGATTTGGAAGCTGCAGAAATAATCGTTGCAGGTGGTAGGGGATTGGGAAAGTCTGAGAATTTTTCGCTTGTCCAAAAATTAGCGAAGGTAATGGGGGGCGCGGTAGCTGCCTCACGAGCACTCGTTGATGCAGGATGGATCGGTCATTCGCATCAGGTTGGTCAGACTGGTAAAACAGTAGGTCCTAAAATTTATGTAGCATGTGGGATTTCAGGTGCTATTCAGCACGTGGCTGGCATGTCCAGTTCTGATATCGTGGTTGCTATTAACAATGATCCGGATGCTCCGATTTTTAATGTTGCGGATTATTGTGTAGTGGGGGATGTTTGTGAAGTTTTACCTGTGCTTATTGAAGAGATACACTGCATTAAAACAAAGCAATAATGGTAGTAATTAGTTAGTTTTCCATAAAAATTAAATGGCGAGAAAAGGGGAGGCAATATGGAGTTTAAATTAAATGAGACCCAAGAAATGGTCCAAAGCATGGCTAGAGATTTTGCGGAAAAATACATTGCTTGCCGAGTCGAAGAAATTGAGAAAGAGCTTAAAGTTCCTCAAGATTTGTTTGCTAATATGGCTTCTGCTGGCTTATTAGGTATTTCTTTCCCGGAAGAATATGGCGGTGCCGGATTAGGGTATGAACACTTGGTACTAACTTATGAAGAGATTTCGAAAGTATCTGCAAGCGCCAACATGGTTAACCTCGTAAGCATTCTTTTTTTAGAGGCTGTTAATACCTTTGGGACCAAGGAACAAAAAGAGAAGTATCTTCCGGCTGGCATAAACGGAGAGTTCCGTGGGTCGATGGCATTTACGGAACCCGGAACCGGCTCAGATCCCAAACAGCTTACAGCGACATACCGAAAAGAAGGGGACTACTACGTACTCAACGGTACAAAACGTTTCATATCTAATGCCTCTTATGATGGCCCTATTCTAGTGTTTGCTAAGGATGCAGATACCGGTGAGTGTACAGGTTTTATTTTTGAAAAGTTTTGTGAGGGTTACTCGATTTCTACTCCGTGGGATTGTGTTGGACTAAAGGGTAGTGCTATTTACGATGTGTTTATGGACAATGTAAAAGTACCCGCGGACAAAATAAATATTTTGGGCGGAGTTGGCAAGGGATTCCCAACTCTGTTGGGAACTGTTGCATACAGCAAAGTGGGGCTTTGTGCTACCTTCTTGGGAACTATGGCGGCTTCTTATGAAGCGGCGGTTAAGTATGCAAGAGAGAAAATGCATCGTGACGAACCTATTTCCAAGTTTCAAGCCATTCAGCTGAAAATCGCAAAAATTGCAGGAATTTACGAAAGCACTCGCCTTCTCGTGTATAAGTTGGGTGAAGATGCCAATGACCGCTCCGACATGACAAGACTTAAGGCAAGAGTTGGTATGACGAAAGCGCATGTGTCTGACATTAGTGTCGAGTGTAGTCTTTTAGCGATGAACGTTCTTGGGGCCTATGGAGTAACCGCGGAGTATAATGTCGAAAGGTTCTTAAGGGATTCTCTTATTGCGCCGCATATCGAGGGTGTTTCGGATCTTCAGCGGATAATTGCAGGCAGCTACATTTTGTCTTGTGGTAAAAATAAATTCCAGGGTTAGTTTATTAGATACTTAAGAATTAAGGGGAGAAAAACCGTATGTGTAAAAACAATGCAAAGGTTCGCGAAGTAGTTGTAGTAGGAATGGCGAGAAGCCCGATCGGCGATTTTATGGGCTCGCTTTCCTCGCTCTCTGCGGTAGAACTGGCAAAAATCGTAGCAAAGGCGGCGATGGACCGCGGTGGTGTTACTCCAGATATGATTGGCGAAGTTACGTTCGGCACAGTTTATAAGCATGCTATGAAGGGCAACCCTGCCCGCCAGGTTCAGCTTGGACTCGGCATTCCCTGCGAAGGAGCGGCTGTTACCATAGAACAGCAGTGTGCGTCGAGCATGAGAGCCTTGGAGATTTCTTGTCAGCAGATTTTGACAGGGAAAATTGACGCGGCACTTGTGGTTGGTGCTGAGAGCATGTCCAATGTTCCTCACATGATGCTGGAGGGGCGCACGGGTACTAAATTGGGCCCTGTTAAGGTCGTAGATGCGCTGCAGTATGATGCGCTGATTGACGTATTTAGCGGCGAAAGCATTATGCGCACAGCAGAAAATGTTGCGGAAAGATATCATATCACCCGAGAAATGCAAGATGAGTATGCTTTGCTGAGCCAGACCCGCGCAGCTGCAGCAATTGAGGCTGGTAGATTCAAAGAAGAAATCGTACCCATCGAGGTTAAGACCAGGAAGGGCACGGTGGTCGTAGATCGTGACGAGCATCCCCGGCCCACCACGGTGGAATCTCTGGCAAAGCTAAAGCCCGCATTTATGGCTAACGGGACTGTTACGGCCGGTAATGCTTCCGGTATTAATGATGGTGCCAGTGCGGCGGTTATTATGTCCGCGGAAAAGGCACAGAAGTTAGGTCTGAAGCCGCTGATTCGTGTTTTGTCTACAGCGACTGTTGGTTGTGCACCAGAGGTTATGGGGGTTGGTCCAATTTATGCGATCCCCAAGGCGATTGAGTTTGCCGGTCTGAAAAAAGAAAATATTGACTACTATGAAATCAATGAAGCTTTTGCCGCGCAGGTACTACCCTGTCTTCAGAAATTGGGAATAAGCATTGATAAGGTCAACGCTAACGGCTCTGGCATCGCATTGGGGCATCCTGTCGGTATGACCGGTCTGCGCCTGATGATTAGCGGGTATTACGAGTTGAAGCGCAGAGGACAGAAGTATGGCTGCGGCTCTTTATGCGCTGGTGGCGGCCCTGCTATGGCGGTTGTATTTGAAGCTTTATAAGGAGAGATATAATGCAGAGTGATAAAGTGTTTGTAAAGGTTGATAACAAGATAGCCACTGTAATTGTAGATAATCCTCCTAGCAACTCAATAGATCCTGATGTCATTGATGGGCTTGAAAAAGCATTTGATAATCTATTGGGTAACAATGTCCTTGCAGTGATTATCGCGAGCGAAAACCCCAAAGTATTTATCGCTGGAGCAGATATTAAACAGTTTGTTTCTTGGAAAAAAGCGGAAGGAACAGCTGTTGTCGAAAGAGGAAATTCTGTATTTAACAAAATTGCAGGTTTTCCTAGTCCGGTTATTTGTGCCATTGATGGTTTCGCCTTTGGTGGCGGTATGGAATTGGCTTTGGCATGCGACATTAGGGTCGCATCTAAGAATGCCAAAGTGGGGTTACCGGAGGTTGGGTTAGGGATATATCCCGGGTATGGCGGTACTCAGCGACTGCCGCGATTAATTGGCGTTGGCATGGCTAAAAAACTAATATTTACAGGCGCGCCAATAAGTGCAGAAGAAGGATATCGAATTGGCCTTTTTGAGCATCTTTCTGAAGAAGGGATGGCCTTAGAAGATGCCCAAAAGATTGCACGGCAAATTGCTCAAGTAGGCCCTGTCGCTGTTAAGATAGCCAAAAAAATCATAAACCAAGGTATTGAGTTAAGCTTAAATGAGGGAATTTCTTTGGAAAGCGCAAATTTCGGTGATATCTGTGAGACACAAGATAAAACAGAGGGTGCGAAAGCGTTTTTAGAAAAGCGGAAGCCTGTTTTTGCAGGGATATAACAGTAAAGGGGATTAGGCAATGTTGAACAATATTAAGACAGTTGGCGTAATCGGTAGCGGCCTAATGGGGGGCGGCATTGCTCAAGTGGCAGCTACTGCAGGGTATCCTGTTATTCTCGTGGATGTTTCACAACAATTTTTGGACAAAGGGTTTAATACCATAAAATCCCTGCTGGATAAGGACGTGGCCAAGGGAAAGAAAACCAGAGAAGACGCAGATAAAATCATATCGAGAATTAAAACAACAATAAATTATGAAGATCTTGCTAATGTCGATTTTGTCTTTGAAGCTATAATTGAAAGAACAGATATTAAGGCTGAACTTTATAAAAAACTAGATAAAATATGTCAGCCTGAGTGTGTATTTGCAACAAATACATCCGGACTTAGCATTACAGAGATCGCTGCTGCTACATCGCGTAGCGATAAGTTCGTAGGAATGCACTTCTTTAATCCTGTTCCAGTTATGAAACTAGTCGAAGTTATACGTGGCTATGATACTTCGGATAAAACTTTTAGTCTTGCCTTAGAAATTGCCAAAGATATCGGAAAGGATGCCATTGCAGTTAAAGAAGCACCGCTTTTTGCAGTTAACCGTATCCTTGTTCCAATGTTGAATGAAGCAATTTTTGTTCTAAGTGAAGGTATCGCATCACCGGAAGACATTGACAAGGGTATGATGCTTGGCTGCAACCATCCGATCGGACCATTAGCTTTAGCCGACTTGGTCGGATTAGACACATTACTTTTAGTTACTCAGACCTTATTTAGAGAAACCGGGGACAGTAAATATCGTCCTTGTCCGCTGCTGGTTCAACTGGTAAGGGCAGGACATTATGGCAGAAAAACGGGTAAAGGTTTCTATACGTATAGCTAATTAGATTTTTAATATAGACTAATTTTGACGTCTAATCTGTTATTAATTAGAAAAGGTAGCATAAATGCTCCTTTTCTAATTAAAACAAAAGTGGTTTCATCCACGATTGAAGAGCTTTTAGCTGTTTTGCTATTCGAAAATTGTATTAGGCATATTAGGATAAGTAAATGCAGTTTATAACATCTTTAGACTTGAAAGCAAGGCGGGCGTAATAGTGGATAAGTGTTATGATGGATTAAAGGTATTGGATTTTTCTAGAGTTTTAGCAGGTCCGTACCTTACTATGATGCTTTGTGATATGGGGGCAGAAGTTATTAAAATTGAGCGCCCTGAAATAGGATCTGATGAACGTGCGCTCGAGCCAATAATACATGGGGAACACGGGTTACAAAGCGGCTATTTCATGATGCTCAACCGTGGAAAAAAGTCTGTAACGCTAGATCTTAAAGATCCAAAGTCTAAACCAATTGTTTACGCACTTGTTAAGTGGGCAGATGTAGTCGTAGAAAACTTTACGCCCGGAGTAATGAAGAATTTAGGATTTGAGTATGACACCTTAAAGGGGATTAAGTCCGACATTATTATGTGTTCAATTTCGACATTCGGACAAAATGGACCGCTAGCGAAGCGACCAGGATATGACCTTATCGCTCAAGCGATGAGCGGATTGATGTGGCTGACTGGTGACCCAGATAGATCACCGCAAAGATCGGGTACTTCCATTGGTGATGTTAATGCATCAACACATGCCCTTGGTGCTGTCGGAGCAGCTTTATATTATAAAAGTAAAACTGGAAAAGGGTAGCATATTGATATA
>Ga0366810_1086_pt1 | contig 11952 bp, 9 predicted proteins | sample TotcelN113001M15_FD_207027 | JGI IMG/M metagenome (GOLD analysis project Ga0366810, IMG submission 207027) | Enriched cells from coal bed in the Powder River Basin, Montana, United States - Total cells N11 rep3 HSBNCT.N11.300.1.M15 ...
TATTAGCGTTGACTATATTGTTGTGGCTGACGATCCGGCGTTGCATATGCAGACCTTTAACGAGCAGTATAATCCGGCCTACTCTGGTGAAACTCGAGTTCCGCTGTCGGCTATTGCCCCGCTGGAACTTGATGAGCGCAAAGTAATTGCTCGCCGAGCTGCAATGGAACTTATTCCTAATGCCAGAGTTAACCTGGGCATCGGGATGCCGGAAGGTGTTTCCGTAGTCGCCAATGAAGAGGGTGTCGGCCATATGATGACACTTACGGTTGAAGTGGGACCGGTTGGTGGCGTTCCGGCGGGGGGCTTAAGTTTTGGTGCAGCAACTAATGCTGAGGCTATCCTTGACCAGCCTTACCAGTTCGATTTTTATGACGGCGGTGGAGTTGATCTTGCCTATTTAGGACTGGCTGAGACAGATCAATACGGTAATATTAATGTTAGTAAATTCAAAGGCCGTGTGGCAGGGTGTGGTGGCTTCATTAACATCACGCAGAATGCCAAACAGGTTATTTTCTGCGGCACCTTCACAGCTGGTGGACTTAAGGTAGGTGTTGCAGATGGTAAACTCAATATTCTTAATGAAGGCAAGGCTAAGAAATTTCTGCAACAAGTGGAGCAGATTACCTTTAGTGGTGACTATGCCAAAAAAGTAAAACAATCGGTTACGTATATTACCGAACGGGCTGTTTTTACACTGACAGAAAAAGGCATGACGCTAATTGAAATTGCACCTGGTGTCGACTTGGAAAAAGACGTATTGGCGCTTATGGACTTTAAACCGGTTATCTCAGAAAACTTGAAGCTCATGGATGCAGCCATCTTTGAAGATAAACCAATGGGCCTGAAATTGTAAGAAGCTGTAAGAAAATATTTCGAACTAACAGGAATTACACCAGTAATGGCAAATAGAACAGATATAATAGTCATATTAGCGAAACTTAAGTCTAAGGAAGGTGTTTTCATTGAAAGAAGTAGTAATTGTAAGTGCAGTTCGTACTGCTATTGGTAGTTTTAACGGATCCCTGACTCCTTTGTCAGCGACGGAAATGGGTGGTTTAGTTATCCAGGAAGCTCTTAAACGGGCCGGTGCTGACGGAGCCAGTGTCGATGAAGTAATCATGGGGAATGTTCTGCAAGCTGGCTTGGGACAAAATCCTGCCCGTCAGGCAGCATTAAAATCGGGTATGCCGATCGAAGTCCCGGCTTTAACCATTAACAAAGTCTGCGGTTCCGGTCTCAAAGCAGTCAATTTAGCAGCTCAGTCCATTTTAGCCGGTGATGCCGACATTGTTGTAGCCGGCGGCATGGAAAGCATGACAAACTCGCCCTATCTGTTAGACAAAGCCCGCTCCGGCTATCGCATGGGTCACGGCAAACTAGTGGATTCCATGATTCAAGATGGTTTGTGGTGCGCCTTTAACGATTATCATATGGGCATCACGGCGGAAAACGTTGCTTCCCAATATGGCATCAGCCGCGAAGATCAAGACCAATTGGCCTTTGAATCGCAGGAAAAAGCCATTAAAGCCATTCAAAGCGGCGCCTTCAAAAAAGAAATCCTGCCGGTAACCATCAAAGGCAAAAAAGGCGATACCATCTTTGATACCGATGAATATGCCAAAGCCGGCACAACTGCCGAAAAACTGGGCGGCTTAAAACCGGCCTTCAAAAAAGACGGCTCCGTTACGGCCGGTAATGCCTCCGGTATCAATGACGGTGCGGCTGCGCTAGTCATTATGTCGGCTGACAAAGCCAAACAACTAGGCTTAAAGCCACTAGCCCGCATCCGTGGCTATGCCTCCAGCGGCGTTGATCCCAGCGTCATGGGCATCGGCCCGGTAACGGCTACGCAAAAAGCCCTGGCCAAAGCCGGCCTTACCGTAAAAGACCTTGACCTGATTGAAGCAAACGAAGCCTTTGCGGCGCAATTCCTGGCAGTAGGCAAACAACTGGAATTCGTCCGTGAAAAAGTCAATGTTCATGGCGGTGCTATCGCGTTGGGCCACCCGATTGGTGCTAGCGGCGCCCGGATCTTCGTCACCCTGCTGCATGCCATGGAACTGCGTCAAGCCAAGATTGGTTTGGCTACCCTGTGCATCGGCGGCGGCCAAGGTGTGGCCACCATCGTAGAACGTCTATAAACCAGTAACCCAAGTGAGTGCCAATGGTGACACGCTATTGGCACTCCTTCAAACAACATAAGTGATTTTTTTCACGAATCATTTTGGCGATTATGAACCTCACAAGAGGTGAATAATGAAAATAAAAGGGGGAGTTAGTATGTTTTTTCAATTAACCGAAGAGCAAAAAATGATGCAGAAAATGGTGCGCGAATTTGCTGAAAAAGAAGTGGCACCCGGTGTAGCCGAACGGGATGAGCAAAGCCTATTTGATCGCTCCTTGGCCGATGCCATGGGAGAGATGGGACTTAACGGCATATGTTTCCCGGAAAAATACGGCGGTGCTGACAGCGACTACCTCAGCTACATTTTAGCCATTGAAGAATTATCCAAAGTAGACGACGGCGTAGGCATCACCCTGTCGGCTACCGTATCGTTATGTGCAGGACCCATCTACGCCTACGGAACAGAAGAACAAAAAGAAAAATACCTGCGTCCTATTCTGGAAGGCACCCACATGGGAGCCTTTGGCCTGACCGAAGCCAATGCCGGTACGGACGCAGCCTCCCAGCAAACGGTAGCCGTTGCCGATGGGGACCATTACATCATCAATGGCAGTAAAATCTTTATCACCAACGCCGGAGAAGCCGAAACCTATATCGTTTTTGCCATGACCGACAAATCCAAAGGCGTCAAAGGTATTAGCGCCTTTATTCTGGAAAAAGGCATGCCCGGCTTTACCTTCGGTAAAAAAGAACATAAACTAGGCATTCATTCCTCCATTACCATGGAACTTGTCTTCCAAGACGTAAAAGTACCGAAAGCCAATCTGCTAGGCAAAGAAGGCGAAGGCTTTAAAATTGCCATGAATACCCTTGACGGCGGCCGCATAGGCGTTGCAGCCCAAGCCCTTGGCATTGCTCAAGCTGCGCTCGACCATGCCGTAAAGTATTCCAAAGAGCGGGTTCAATTTGGCAAACCCATCGCCAACAACCAAGCCATCGCCTTCATGCTGGCGGACATGGGAACCAAAGTGGAAGCCGCCCGTTTGCTTGTTTATAAAGCGGCCTGGAACAAAGACCAAGGCTTGTCCTACTCCAAAGAAGCGGCCATGGCCAAACTCTATGCATCAGACATTGCCATGGAAGTCACCACCGATGCCGTACAAATCTTTGGCGGTTACGGCTACACCTGCGAATACCCAGTAGAACGGCTCATGAGAAATGCCAAGATTACGCAAATTTATGAAGGCACCAATCAAGTTCAACGCATGGTCATCTCCGGAGCCCTGCTACGCTAATCACAGTCTATGCACTAATCATCATAACAGGAGGCATATAGTATATGGATATTTTGGTATGTGTCAAACAAGTGCCTGACACCACTGAAGTCAAAATCGATCCCCAAACCAATACGCTCATTCGTCAAGGGGTACCGAGCATTGTCAATCCCTTTGACAAAAATGCAGTAGAAGCAGCGCTGCAACTAAAAGAAAAGCAGGGCGGTAAAGTAGTGGTAATCTCCATGGGGCCGCCCCAAGCCAAAGATGCCTTAAAAGAATGCCTGGCCATGGGAGCCGATGAAGCCTACCTAATCAGTGACCGCGCTTTTGGCGGTGCCGATACCCTGGCCACCAGCTACACCTTGGCTGCCGGTATTCGTAAACTAGGTAAATTTGACATGATCCTCTGCGGTAAACAGGCCATTGACGGTGATACGGCCCAAGTAGGCCCGGAAATCGCAGAATATCTGGATATTCCCCAAGTCACCTACGTTGCGAAAGTGGAAATAAATGAAGGCGTTGTCCGGGTCGAACGGGAACATGAAGAAGGCTATGAAATTATTGAAACGACCTTGCCGGTGCTGCTGACCGTTGTAAAATCCATCAATGAACCCCGCTTTCCCACGGTAAAGGGAACCATGAAAGCGAACCGCAAAGAAATTCCCGTCATTACCGTTACTGACGTGGAAGTAGATCCGGAACGTCTTGGCCTCAAAGGCTCTCCCACGCAGGTGCGTCGCATTTTTACCCCACCGCAGCGGACCCAAGGTGAAATCATTCAAGCAGACAGCGCCCGCGAGTCGGTTGCCATACTCATACAAAAACTATCTGAAGCAAAGATTATCTAAGAGGGAGGGTAATGACGAAATGGCAGTTGTAGTAATCCAAGATAAATGTATCAGTTGCGGCGCTTGCGTCGCGGTCTGTCCGTTTGGTGCGATTGTAATGCAGGATAATGACAAAGCCTTTATTACGGAGGCTTGTACGGCCTGCGGAGCCTGCATTGAAACTTGCCCGGTCAGCACCATTGTACGGGAAGAAGAAGAAAAAACCGTTGCCATGGACAAAAAAGAATACAAAGGTGTTTGGGTATTTATTGAGCAAGCCGAAGGACATATCCGTGGAGTATCCCATGAACTCCTAGGAGAAGGCCGCAAGCTGGCGGAGGCCATGGGCCAGGAACTGGCCGGTGTGCTGATTGGCAATCAGGTGGAGCCCTTAACAAAAGACGTTTTTGCCAGCGGCGCTGACAAAATCTATCTGGTAGAAGGACCGGAATACAACCATTACAGCACCGATGGATTTGCCACGGCCCTTGCTGATCTAATCAAGACCTATAAACCCAGTGTCATTCTCATGGGAGCCACCAATGACGGCCGTGATCTTGGTCCTCGGGTAGCTTGCCGCATAGGAACGGGACTGACAGCAGACTGCACCAACCTCGATATCGATGGCGATACCGGCTTGGTAGCCTGGACCCGTCCTGCCTTTGGGGGCAATATCATGGCAACCATTTTGTGTCCCGAACATCGCCCCCAAATGGGAACCATCCGTCCGAAAGTATTCAAACGGCCCGTGCAGGACTTTAGCCGGACCGGTGAAATCGTCCGGGTAACCAGCAAAGTGAAACCGGAAGATATTCGGACGAAATTTATTGAACTGCTGCAGGTAAGTGCCGCATCGTGTAACCTGGAAGAAGCGGAAGTCATCGTATCGGGCGGACGGGGCATGTGCAAACTGGAAAACTTCAAATTGATTGAAGAACTGGCGGAAGTGCTTGGCGGCACGGTAGGTGCCTCGCGCGCAGCCGTTGATGCCGGGTGGAAGCCAGCGCTGCATCAAGTTGGTCAGACCGGTAAAACCGTTGGGCCGAAAATCTATGTTGCCTGTGGTATTTCCGGAGCCATTCAGCATATAGCCGGCATGTCGTCTTCTGATATCATTATCGCAATTAACAAAGATGCCGATGCGCCTATATTCAAAGTAGCCGATTACGGCATCGTGGGTGATGTGATGGAAGTACTTCCCGTCATGATTGAGGAAATGAAAAAAATACGGCAGGCTTAACCGGATAAGCCCCGTTGAAAAGGAGGCATAAGCATATGATCCAAGACGTACAATTTGCTGATATTCAGGTTGGCGATAAAGCCAGTATGGCAAAAACGGTAAGTGAATATGACGTATATGGCTTTGCTGGTATAACGGGCGATTTCAATCCTGTTCATGTTAATGCGGAATTTGCTAAAACCACAATGTTTCAGGAGCGGATTGCTCATGGCATGTTGTCGGCAGGTTTTATATCGGCGGTGTTAGGAACTACCTTGCCTGGAGCGAATACGATTTATCTCGGTCAAGAGCTTTCTTTTAAAGCGCCAGTCAAGATTGGGGATACTGTAACGGCTACGGTAGAAGTAATTGAAAAAATTGAAGCAAAAAATCGGTTGATTCTAAAAACCACTGTTACCAATCAAGATGGTAAAATTGTGACAGATGGTAAAGCCACTGTAATGAAGAAATAAATAAGAAACGCCGTGCCTTAAAGCGCGGCGTTTTTTATTTCGACAGATATTGGCTAAGAAAATAGACACTTGTGTACAGAAATACATACAGAAATGTGTATGAAAAGCGTACTCCTGCTTCTGATGCTAAAAACAGCTTCTGCTTGCTCTGATGCTTGGCAGACTACGCTTAAGCTTATACAAAGGCTTCTTGCCTATTTTCCCGGAAGAACTTATTAGTTTTTTTATTTTGGCATGATAGTTGCATGAAGATAAAACTGATATGATCTGAGCCGGGAAAGGCAATAGTTGCTGTCATTGTAAAAAGTGCAGGTTCAGAAAATGATTATATAGTAGGAGGAAGAGCACATGAGAGGTTTAAAAGACAAAGTAGCTATTATTACAGGTGGCGCTGGCGGAATTGGCAAAGCAACTGCCCTGCGTTTTGCAGAAGAAGGTGCTAAAATTGTTGTTGCCGATTTTGCTGACGGCTCTGCTACGGTGGAAGAGTTAAAGGCCCAAGGTGCAGAAGCTATTTATGTTCAAGTTGATGTAACAAATACGGATAGTGCTAAGGCTATGGTGGACAAGGTAGTAGAGGTTTTCGGACGTGTTGATGTGTTGATCAACAATGCGGGGATTACGAAAGACGCTATGATGAAGAAGATGACCAGAGAATCTTGGGATGCGGTTATTTCTGTTAACTTGACTGGCGTATTTAACTGTACTTCTGCTGTTTTGCCACAGCTGCTTGAACAAAAATCGGGCGTTGTTCTTACGACTTCATCAGTTGTTGGTATCTATGGTAACTTGGGTCAAACAAACTATGCAGCTACCAAATGGGGCGTAATTGGTATGACCAAATCATGGGCAAAAGAAATGGCTAGAAATGGCCTGCGGTTTAACTGTGTTGCTCCAGGCTTTATTGGTACAGACATGGTTAAAAAGATTCCTGAGCAAGTATTGAATGATAAAATTATTGTTAAAGTTCCTACTGGCCGCCTTGGCGAACCGGAGGAAATTGCAGCTGCTTTTGCCTTCCTGGCATCGGATGATGCAAAATATATCAATGGAACTGTTCTTAGCGTTGATGGGGCCTGCACTCTATAAAAATAGTATTCGTAACCTCGCCAATATGGCGGGGTTATTTTTTTTTGTAAGTCATGTCTATGGAAATATACAAAAAAGAAGGTTTCTGATATACTGGTGTCTAATTGTTAGAGCAATGAAGTAAAAGGAGGAGCTTATGCGGATACGGGATATAATGAGCACTCAGGTAGTCACAGTCCGGCCTGAAATGACGATGCGCCAGGCAGCAGTTATTTTTAATAAGGCTGTTATGGATGGCGCGCCGGTTATCGATGAACAGGGCCGCTTAATTGGTTTAATAACGAAATCCCACTTTACGAAAGCACTAGCTAATGATACTCCTGATAATTCAGTGCGTTCGATGATGACAGTAGACGTTTTTACCTTATCGGAAAACATGACGGCAAATCAATTACCGCACAGAAATGAAATATATCGCTATAGTTGCTTTCCTGTTGTAAATGGAGACAAGATGCCGATTGGCATTATTAACCGGACTGATTTGGTAAAATACTTGTCTGAGAGATCAGTTTTTTTAGCAGATGAGATGCAAGCTGTACTTCACTCGGTGTGCAATGGTGTTATTGCTACTAATCCGGATGGCATTATTACCTTGTTTAACCCGGCTGCTGAATATATTACCGGCTTGAATGCCGATTCTGTTTTAGGATGTTATGTGGAGGAGGCCATTCCAAATTCGGGCTTGCAAAGGGTGCTAAAAACAGGTGTTGCTGAGCTAAACCAACAACAGTACCTGGGAAAGTGTCAAATAGTGACTAACCGTGCGCCGATCATCAAAAATAATAAAGTAATAGGTGCCGTTGGGGTTTTTCAGGATATTACAGAATTGCAAGCAATTGCTGCTGAATTAGAAACAGTAAAGAGCCTGAAAAGTACCCTTGAGTCAGCTATTGAAAGTATTTTTGAAGGAATTGTAGTTGTAGATAAAAACGGCAATATAACAATGATGAATCAGGCTTATGGTGAATTCCTTAATGTTGAGGCTCGCGAAATGATCGGCAAGCACATAACGGACGTCATTCCTAATACGCGTATGCATGTCGTAGCGCAGACGGGTAAGGCAGAGCTTGGTGAATTACAACGGATTGGCGAAAACAACGTCATAGTAAGCCGTATTCCTATTATTAAAGAAGGCGAAGTAGTGGGAGCGGTAGGGAAGGTACTGTTCAAGGATCTAAAAGATTTTAAGCTTCTAGCTCGTAAATTGAGCACGCTTCAATCAGAGTTGGAGTATTACAAGGAAGAACTGCGCAAGGTACACGGCGGTAAATATACGGTTGAGCGCATTATTGGTAATAGTGAAAAAATGCTGTGGTTAAAGAGCATTGCCACCAAGGCGGCAAAGGGGGCATCTACTGTACTGGTATTGGGAGAAAGCGGTACCGGTAAGGAACTGTTTGCCCATGCTATTCATAATGCCAGTTCCCGCCGCCAGGGGCCATTAATTAAAGTGAACTGTGCTGCTGTCCCAGAGAATCTACTCGAGTCAGAATTATTCGGTTATGATGAGGGGGCTTTTACCGGAGCCCGTAAAGGCGGTAAACCTGGGAAGTTTGAACTGGCTAATGGTGGTACTATTTTTCTGGATGAAATCGGCGATATGACCATGGCCATGCAGGCAAAATTGCTCCGTGTTCTTCAGGAGCGGGAAATTGAACGGGTAGGCGGAACAAAAACCAGTAAAATTGATGTACGCATTATTGCAGCTACTAACCAGGACTTGGAAACGATGATTGAACAGGGAAGATTCCGTCAGGACTTGTACTACCGTCTGAATATCATTACGCTATTGATTCCGCCTCTTAGGGAACGGAAAGAAGATATTCCCATGCTTTGCACCGCATTGCTGCAAAAGATTAATAGTCAGGTTCAATATGGCGTTGAGGGAATTACGCCAGAAGTTATGCGGCTTTTGTCGGAATATAACTGGCCTGGTAATGTGCGGGAATTGGAAAATGTACTTGAGCGGGCAGTAAATTTGATGGATGATGACACCTTTATCCAACCGGAACATCTGCCGCCGCTGTTGAAAAAACATTACAAGCCAAAAGAAACAGAAGAAACAGATAAAGACTTAGCAGGAATACTTGGCGATACGGAGAAACAAGCAATCTATAGAGCGCTTGAAGCTGCCGGAGGCAATAAAAGTAAGGCAGCTAAGCTGCTAGGTATACATCGCTCTGGATTTTATCAAAAATTACAAAAGTATAATATTACCTAGCATACTATCAACTTCAGGAGGACCATTATGTGGACTGTGGTATACATTGCATCAAATCGATCTCATGCTGAAATGCTCAAAAACTTACTTGATAGCGAAGGAATATTGGCAAATACCCGCCCTGCAGGTATTTCCATGCTTGGTGACGGGATTCATGAAATATTGGTTTTAGAATCGGAAGCAGATGAAGCGCATGCTATTCTCTGCCAGCATGCAGTAAAATAGATTGTAAGCACCAGTAAAAGGAGTGTTCGTGTGATCAAGAAGACAAAGATTATTTGCACTGTCGGCCCTAGCACCGACCAAACCGGAGTTTTGGAGCAAATGCTCAACGCAGGTATGAATGTGGCTCGTTTTAACTTTTCTCATGGAAATCATAGTGATCATGCAAAGCGGATCGCACTGGTAAGAGCAGCAGCAGCCAAGACAAAACGGCCGGTAGCTTTGATGCTGGATACTAAGGGACCGGAGATGAGGTTAGGAACCTTTGCCGAAGGGAAAGTACACTTATCAGCAGGCGATACTTTTATTTTGACAGCTCGCGACGTTGCTGGTACTAAGGAAATTGTTTCGGTTAACCATAAGTTATTGCCTGAAGAAGTAGCTGCCGGAGATACCATTTTGTTATCCGATGGTTTGATTAGCTTACAGGTACAGCGCATAGAGGGACAAGATATTATTACCACCGTTCTTAATAGTGGTGACATGAGCGATCGTAAGAGAGTAGCTGTGCCAGGCGTTCCCATTAAGTTGCCTCCTTTATCTGATCAGGATGTAGCTGATATTTTGTTTGGTGTTGAACAGGATATGGATTTTGTCGCTGCGTCTTTCATACAACGTGCTGCTGATGTTTTGGCTATTCGTAAGGTCCTTGAAGATGCCGGATCCGATATGGATATCATCCCTAAAATTGAAAATGCTGAAGGCGTAAAGAATATTGACGAAATTCTTAAAGTTGCTGATGGTATTATGGTGGCTCGTGGTGATTTGGGAGTGGAAATACCGGCTGAAGAAGTACCGCTTGTTCAGAAAATGCTGATTGAAAAGTGTAATAAGGCAGGGAAACCAGTTATTACCGCTACACAAATGCTGGAATCAATGATTACCAATCCGCGTCCTACTCGGGCTGAAGCCAGTGATATTGCCAATGCAATTATGGATGGTACTGATGTTATTATGCTAAGCGGTGAAACTGCTTCGGGCTGTTATCCTGTAGAAGCGGTACAAACAATGTCCAGAATTGCCATAAGGACAGAAGCCGCTTTATCCTATAGCACTCTGTTATTATCAAAAGGAGTTTTATTACAACTCAGTACTACTGATGCCATTAGTCATGCCACCGTACAAATTGCTCATGAATTGGGAGCAGCTGCTATTGTTACCGCAACAGAATCAGGCTATACTGCCCGCATGGTGTCTAAGTATCGCCCGCAGGCGGCTATTGTAGCTGTTTCACCTAGCGCAAAAACTCTGCGGCGCATGCTTTTGTATTGGGGCGTTAATCCTGTTGCTGGAGCTGGTTCAAAGAACTCGGATGAATTAGTCAGCAATTCCGTTGTTGGAGCTTTAGCGTCAGGTATTGTAAAAGATGGTGATCTAGTAGTCGTAACGGCCGGTGTGCCCGTTGGTACTGCTGGAACGACAAATATGATCCGTGTTCATGTTGTGGGGAACATCCTCTTGCGCGGTGCTGGTGTTGGACAACGAGTGGCTACAGGCAATGTATGCGTAGCTACATCCATTCAAGATGTAAAGTCTAAATTTGTTGCCGGTGATATTCTAGTGGTACCGGGAGTTGATGAGGAAATAGCACCTTATGCTGCCAAAGCGGCAGGAATTGTTGCTGAAGAAGGTGGTTTTACCTCTCATGCCGCTATCATCGGGATTAGCTTTGGAATTCCTGTTATTGTTGGGGCTGATGGTGCCACAGCTTGTCTTAGCGATGGTGCCACTGTCACGATTGACGCTTCGCGGGGTGTGGTTTATCAAGGTCACATCAACGCTCGATAATCGTATCGTTAATTTGGCTAGAACTGGGGGCTGCGGCGGTGCCAATCGCTATTATAGTTATCAGTTTCATGACGCTTATAGCCGGAGTATACTGGTACCGGACAAATAGTCTAAGTTGGCGCTTGCGCAAGGTAAAGCAGGCTGTCGATAAGTTAGCCAAAAAAAGACAGCCCAACAAGAAGGCTATCGCTATTATGTTTCGCCAGATTTATGCCATTATTCATCAAGGAATGCATACTCAGAAAGAAGCTATTATCTATCAGGCTGCCGATGCTTTAAAACTCGCCGTTGGGGTCGGGCTGGGGCGGCGCGATGAGCCTCTGCGTCTTATGACAGTAATCGTAATTGCTATCAAAGCCAAAAAGCCCGATGTTGCCGGCCAGTTACTGGATGTTTTTCGGCCGCTTGTTAAACGGTGGGAGCCTGAGGTGCTCCCGGTAGTTGTCAATCCACTGCTAATGATTGCAACTACAGCCATGAAAGAGCAAAATAATTTTTTGGCAGCAAAAGTGGTCGATCTTGTGTTTACCGTTCTAGAGCGACCAGATTGTCAAAGCAATCAGGCAGCAATGAATGCTGCCTTTCGGGCTATTCGCTTTTTAGGAATCCTGGCTATTCGCCGCCGAGATGAGGCTTTGTTTCGTGAATTAGCTAACCGCTTAACTGCTTGGTCGGCTACAGGCAAGAATCTGGGCATTGGCTCAGAAG
>Ga0366810_1089_pt1 | contig 11597 bp, 14 predicted proteins | sample TotcelN113001M15_FD_207027 | JGI IMG/M metagenome (GOLD analysis project Ga0366810, IMG submission 207027) | Enriched cells from coal bed in the Powder River Basin, Montana, United States - Total cells N11 rep3 HSBNCT.N11.300.1.M15 ...
GCTCTTTTAGCGCCTCAAGAATTTGAAGATGTTCTTTCATAGAGTTTTGCAACCGACCGGGCCTGCGCGCCGACATTTGCCGTAACCGTTCTATCTGGGAATTTATTGTGTTAAGAAAAAGCATGAGGCGGCGATTCTGTCCGTGTCTGACAAGCATTTCGTGAAGTCTTCGGTCACTTTCATAAAAGCTTTCCGGTGGACTATCGGGAGTTAGCGATTGCAGTAATTCTCCTATACTTGCAAGTTCTTCGTCCGTAATGTTATTGATGGCAACCTGAAGAACAAGCACCTCAAGTGCCTCACGGAGCATAAATATTTCCTCAACATCCTGTGTGGTAATCTCTGTTACAAAGGTTCCTCTCAGAGGAACATGTCTCACCAGCCCTTCCGATTCCAGCAGTTTCAGAGCCTCCCGCACCGGAGTCCGGCTTATGCCTAAAGCATCAGATATGTCCTGTTCTACGATGGCCATTCCCGGAGCTAATTCGTGCGTAATAATTGCATTATGCAGATAGTTATATGCCACTTGTCTGAAGGAATTTTTGGACATCATTATCATCCCTTTCGCTGGATAAATTCTAGTTGATATTTGCAATAAATTATTCTCCATTGAAACAGGATCTTCCCCCGTCCTCTAAGACAAGTTTCTAAGAGCAGTTAATAATTAGGTTGCAAGTAGTTATCTAAGAATTATTCTCGATTGTTTTATTGGTAATTTAATTTATTACCTTGCTAAAATTGTAATTATACCCTCGTCGGCATTTACTTCAAGAAGATCACCATCTTTAATGAACTCAATGGGATCGGGCTCTATCTTATCAATCATCGGAATCTCTGCTATAATGCAGCCGATTACCGTTACCTGCTCTACGTTCCTATTGATCATCGCGCATGGTCCCACGCCATTTTCCGACGCTTCAAAAATCAAATAAGACCCCCCGGTAGATCCTTTTCCCGTCGGGAAAACCAAGACCTTACCGGCAATATTTTTCCCTTCCAGCGGATGGCCTACTTCAGTCACCTTGCCGGTTTTCACATCTATTCCCCCTAGGAAACAGATCGGCTCTTTAGTTACCAAAGCCTCTCCTCTTGCTGTGCCACCAACTACCTTCCGGCCCTTAAAGACGTTCATCATATAATCATTCTCCCTCACTATTTAATTAAAAAACTCCCTCTGTTGCAGCTTTTAAGCATTTCTGTAAGCCGCCATAGTAGGTTGGCATTGCCCACTGACCAGGAGCATAATGCGCCAGTTTAGCCGAATTGGTTACCAGTGCCTGATATCCTTTTGTTTTGGCAAGCTGAGCCATTGGCGATAAAATCGGACATGTATCGACAACTAATTTTCCGCCCGCTTTCTCGATTATCTGTTTGAACCCGCACCGTTCTGCGTATGCTTTTACAGGCTGAGCAACCGTTACCCACAATTCCACATGAGAACTAAGTGTCTTCCCATCAAGTTCCTTTGCGATCATTTCAATTTCCTGAATGGAGGCATGAGGACAGCCAACTACCACAATTGACACTTCCTGACCTTGATGCTTATTCAGCAGTATTTCTGTATTTATTAAATCATCCTTAGTAAAGGTATATTCCTGTTCCGGCTCACGTCCGCCAAAAGCAATTTCCAGTGTGGGAGCTTCCGGAGTTACTCCGACAATATGATATAATGCGACAGACCCGGAGGATGCCAGGGCGGCACTAAGCATCTTTAACGCTTCTAAACTGACATCTTTCGGAATACCGGTAAATACAGGCACCTTACTGCCTGATTTTGTACCAACCCAGTAACCCAGCGTTCCATAGTCAACAATCCCCGCAAGCTCGGCTTCAACATTTACAAGGATATGACCATAACGGTTTTCCTGAAGATGATACCCATATTCAGGTACAACGCCAGTGAGAGCAGCTGCTAAAGCCGATGGACCGCCTTCACGGTTCGTGCGAGCTCCCAGTACGGAATTTACAAATGCAATAGCTGACGACTCACCCCACGCAACATGTTCCCCCAGCCGCGGCATATGTCCGATTAAATAAGGAGTACACGTATGACAAGGTATTGCTCCCAATTTCTCATAAGCCTTTGTCAATCTAACCTGAAAATGATAAATTTCTTCGGAATAACCAAGCTCTTGCCAAATTTTCAGATCTACTGCTCCTGTATTCAAAGTTGTGGATGCCTTAAAGCTTCCACCTCTTTCCACCATTTTTTCTACAAATTTTGTCCCGGCCTCACCGGCCACCACTACGGATGAACCAGGCATATGTACCTTAGTTACCGGAATCATTTTCTCTGCGCCATAAATTTCACCCAGCTGGGTGAGAATCTGCATCGCTTTTTGAATCGGATACCCCTCTTCCCCATTTAGCATTCTTTTCTCATGGTCGGTTAAAATCATCTTATTTCCTCCTCCTAATACGTAAGTTTCCCACTAGGTACTTTGCTTTTAATTCTTCTATCAAAAGGTGGGAACACACTCATTTTTTGCAAGCCTAATCTACCTTATTTTATGCTTTACGACATTCTTAAACAACTTCATTGTATTTCTTGTGTATTTTAATTGTATAATCATTGTATACAATCTTTGTTTTTATACTAGCATATATTGCCAGAGGTGTAAAGCAAATATTTTAAAGGTTTTGTCAATTTTTATAATAGGTCTGATCAGTACTATCTTAGGTCATTAGATCATTTACATCTGGATTCCATAATGAATACTTATCTTTTATTATTGTTATCGATATAAAAACGAGAACAAAAAAACCGCCTAAACGCAAAGTTTAAGCGGTTTTTAACGCTAGTGTTCACACAGTTGCTTCCATATAAAGATTAGTGAATCCAGGCTTAGCCTGCATTAGGCAATACAGTAGCGGCAGTCTCGTCCAGTTCAGCCGCTATATCTTCCCACACCACGCGCGGAGCTTTTGCAAAGCCATTAAATACAGTAGCTGATGCAGATGTATAAGCACCGCAAATCGGCACTAGAATAAGATCATCTACATTAAGCAGCGGCGTCATTTTATCGCGAAACATAATATCCAATGAGTCACAGCTGGGGCCGGCAAAGGTAGCAGGAATTTTTTTACCTGCTTTAAAGGTTTCTAATTCAAAATCCCAGTGGTCGAAGATAACCCCTGAGAAGGTCCCATATAATCCTTCATCAAGAAAATACCACTGCTGGCTATTGCGTTGCTGCGTACCGATGACACGGGTAATGAGATTAACTGTAGTACCACAAATAAAACGGCCCGGTTCGCACCAAATTTCAGTATCCGGAAAATACTCTTTAAGAGCTGTACTGATTTCATACAGCATTGGTTCACAGTCAAAATCATCGTCAATCTCAGGGATGGGGAAGCCGCCGCCAATATCGAGAATGCGCATGTGAAGGCCTGCCTCGGCAGCCTGATCAAATAATCTGCGGCAACCGGCTATTGCTTCCAGGTAAGGATCTGCACTCTTTGACTGACTACCAACATGGAAACATAATCCGGCAACATCCAGTCCTTGTTCACGGGCCAGAAAAAGCAATCGCAGCGCTTCGTCAGGTGAACAGCCGAATTTCTTATTCAAATCGACATGTGCTTTGGGATTGTCCACTCGCACCCGTAAAAGTACCGAGCCGCCGGGAGTGGTTTTAGCCATTTTGTAAATTTCGCTTTCGCTGTCATAGGTAAATTTATGAACACCGACTTTATTAGCCACTTGTAAGCCATTGGCTGTTTTAATCGGATTGGCATACACCATACGGTCGCCAGAAATTCCCTTAGCCGCTAAAGCTAACATTTCACCGTCAGAGGCAACATCGAAACAACATCCTAATTGCGTCAACTCATCAATCAGACGTTCATCAGGATTGGCCTTTACGGCATAATAAACGGTTACGCCGGGCAGGTGTTCGGTGAGAAACTGGTAATTTTGGCGAACTTGCTCTGTTGACAGAACAAGCAAAGGAGTTCCATATTTTTGAGCTAAATAATGAACTGCTGCTTCGGATAATTTGAAGTGGTTTTGCAAGCCCTTCACCCGCCTTAACTAAAGTTGCCCCGAAAAGGCACGTTACGATTGTATCATAACTAGGGGAAAGTGCAATAGGAAAATGAAGAAAATAGTACATATTCCATGCTAAGACACTTTAATCATAGTAATGGACACGTCGGCCCTACTTGACAAATCCAGTGTTGTTCCATCTTCTAGCGTAACAATAGGCCGTAAATTGGGAAAAGGATAAAAAAAGCTTATATTACCGCTAGCTCCATTGGATAATTTTACCTTTGATCCTGTCAAATGCTGCCGCATCCGGTCAATAAATACGCCGAGTACGTGAGAATCAAAATGTCCGCTCATTTTATACATCATTGTGTCTACCGCATCAAACGGAGAAATTCCCTGCCGGTAATAACGGTCACTTATCAAGGCATCATACACATCAGCAACAGCCAAAATACGGGCAAAAGGAGAAATAGTTTTTTCATCTAAGCCTAAGGGATATCCCAACCCATCAATTCGTTCATGATGCTGTAAAACACCGTCAAGTATATTCGGGTGGATTAACGTTCCCCCTGCCAGCATTTGCATTCCATGTTGTACATGAACTTTTGTCAGTTCCATTTCATCATTCGTTAGAGGGCCTGATTTTGAAATAATTTCAAAAGATACTTTTGCTTTGCCGATATCAAGAACCAGGCCCGCATAAACTAAGTTCTGCACCTCGGCCTCGGAATATCCCAGCCAGCGGCCCATAAAGCCCACCAGCAGGGCCACATCAATAGCGTGCCGGTAAAGATAAGCGTCCGCACGACCGGCAGCATGGATATAGATAAAAGCTCCTTGTTTATCCAGCAGCGGATAGAGTTTCTGCCTTGCAAGCTGCTCTAATTCATCCAAGGGTATAGGCCGCCCACATCGAGCCAGCAAATATATGCGCCTCAACTGACTCTCAACATATTGGCAGCACTCTTGAAGCTCCAAAAATAAAGATTGATTATTTTTTATGACAGGCTTAGCTTCTTTCGGTTTATTAAGTTCAAACGCCTGTTGAAGAAGCGCCTCCAAATCCTGCATCCCCTCACCGGAATTTTGGGGACAAGCAATGAATACGCTGTTCCGCCCCCACTCTTTTAGTTTGTTAATCCACGCTTCTGTTAGAATTGTTCCCTGGCCTAAACTTAATCTGTCGTCAGGGCTGCTTACTTGTTGTGCCAGCTGCATGCCTGGTTTTAAAGAACCAATCGCTATTTCCTGCATAATTACCTCCATCGCTTGCCGCTGCGTTAATCAGTATGTGAAATTATGGTAATTTAATTATCTTTTAAGTGTTCATTACGTTCGACATTAATAATTATTCTCCTATCAATCTAAGCGACAATTCTGTCTTTTTTTACATTTCAATAATTCCATTGTACAAGAAAAGCGCAACTTCAGGTTGCGCTTTTTGAGCATTACTGCCCTAATGCCTGCTTCAAATTAGCCAAATTCTGGCGCATGATAGATAGATAATCTTTCCCTTGTTTTAAGTCCTCTTCCGTGAGGCCGTCAATAGGGTTAAGTACTAACAATTTGGCTCCGGTCTCCCTGGCAATCGTTTCTGCCAGTTTTGGACTAACCAAGGCCTCAAAGAAGATGGTGGTTACTTTATTCTCCCGGCAAAACTTTACTACTGAAGCCATTTTATCAGGAGTAGGTTCAGCATCGGGGGCCATCCCCATAATTGGCGTCTGATTCAAATTATACCGTTTGGCTAAGTATTGAAAGGCAGCATGAGTAGTGACAATATCACGCCTGACTATATTGGCAAGGCCACTTTGAAATTCCCCATGGAGCTTCGCCAATTCTGCATTGTACCGTTCGGCGTTAGCGCGGTAGAATTCACTATTGGCAGGATCAGCCTGGCTTAGCGCTTGGGCAATATTATTAACTTCCACCTTAGCATATTCGGGGTCAAGCCAAACATGAGGATCAACCTGCTGATGCTGCTTATCTGCTTCCTTATCAGACTTAAGATCTTCGTGGTCATGGTCTTCATCAATGCCTTTTAGCAACGGTATTGACTTGGATACTTCCACTGCAACAGCATTCCCTAATACATCTTTATGGAGCAATTTATCCACAGGCTCCAGCCCGGCCCCATTATACAAAAAAACTTTAGCACTTTTGATCTTAATCAAGTCTTTTGCTGTCGGCTCCCAATCATGTGGCTCAGCCCCGGGGGGAATCAGCATGGCAATATCGACTTTATCGCCGCCTACCTGTCTTGCAAATTCATAAACGGGATAAATTGTTGCTATTACTTTTACTTTATCACCTGCAGCCGGGGTTGGAGTAGATTGGACTTTATTGCCACAGCCGGCGGTTAACAACAAAGCAATTAACAATATAGAAATCAGAAAGTAAACTTTACGAAACATGCCATCCTCCTTGCGAATGCAACTCAATTAGGAATATTACTATAACCAGTTTAGAAAAAATCGCCACGAAAGTCAACATCTTCTTAATTCCATCTAATCGTAATAAGCGCTACCATGTTGTTTACACCATGGATCATAATGGGTATCCACAAGGTACGGCTAGCTCTAAAAACATAGCCCAGCAGCCAGCCTAAAACCAATATATAAGCAGCATGGGTCACCCACTGCACTTGATTGAGGCTGTCGGCCCACCAAACAAAACCGTGACTAGCTGTAAACAAAGCGGCAGTGATACCATTGGCAATAGCAAAGCCAGTCATTTGCGTTAATTTCTGCAAGATGAAACCGCGAAAGAAGATCTCTTCCACAACACAGCTGGTCAAAACCAGGGAAATCCACTCCTGCCAGCTCCACTGCCAATAAAACGCCGCTTCGCTATACAACCATGCTTTAGTCAAGGTTATACCTGCGAATATACTTCCTAACATTACCGCCCATCCAATGGTAGCTAGCTGATCTTCAGGCACCAATCGCAAGTATTTCAACGGCTGCTGGCCATCACCATAGCGCAGGTACACAAAAACAGGTACTACAATAGCTATTATCGTACCTCCCGGTATAGGCCTGTCTACCTGCCAGCCAATAACAATAATCGCCCAGAGATATAGCAGCAACCAGTCATACTTGCTTGCCACTCTGACTAGACGACGTATGCTTTTCTGTTCTTTCATAACAAAATCCAGCCTGTTTTAGGCTTAGTATTCACTGTTTTTTATCTTTTATTTCCATCTCAAATGGTGTATTGCAAAATAAAAAATTTGGGGAAACTATCGCCAGGAGGTGGATGACATGCAAAAAGGCGCGCGTCCCAAAAATCCAGAAATGAATACCGAAGCGATTAAGGCAAATCAAGAGGTGGGCTACAGTTCCAACAACCCCGAACCAGCACAAATGAAAGATTCTGTTGTGTCTGACTCTGATGGACTGCACTCGGCTCTTGAATATATCAATAATAACGCCGGACAGGAGGACTAACGATGATCAGTCACGACGAAATCTTTGTTGCCGGCACCGAAGATGGCATAACTGCAGAGTTAGCAAATACAGCTCCAACCTCAGCAATTGCTGATCACGCTAATACAGACAAGAACTACTCTAAAAACCAGCCTGCTCATGAAAATCAGCCGGAAATACTCTAACCGTACAAAAAGACATAAGCTTGAACCAAGCCCTGGAAGGCTTACGTTCAAGCTTATGTCTTTTTTATTTGCCCAGTTTATATTGAGTCAAACCGTTATTGCGCAGTTTGCAGGCCGGACATTCACCACAGCCTTCCCCCATCACACCTTCATAACAGGTTAAGGTTTTAGTCTGGATATAATCCAGTCTGCCCATTCGATCAGCCAGTGCCCAGGTCTGCGCTTTATTGAGCCACATAAGGGGGGTATGAATAACAAAGGGATATTCCATCGCTAAATTTACAGTCACATTGAGTGATTTAATAAATACATCGCGGCAATCAGGATAACCGCTAAAGTCAGTTTCGCATACTCCTGTAACAATATGGTTCATTCCCTTTTGCTTAGCCATCACTGCAGCAAAAGACAAAAACAATAAATTGCGACCATCTACAAAAGTAGATGGCAAAGAACCCTGCCCACCTGTGGAAATGGCCATATCAGGCCGTGTTAAGGCATTGCTGGTCAATTGATGCAACAGTGACATATCCAAAACAGTATGATTTATTCCAAGATCGCAGGCAATTTCCCGGGCACAATTAATTTCCTGCTTATGACGCTGATTATAATCAAAAGTAACTGCCTCTACCTTGTCGAATCGCTCTAACGCCCAGAAGAGGCACGTGGTGCTGTCCTGCCCACCGCTAAAAACCACCATTGCACCGCCATCTTGTAAAGCCATTACCCTTCACCTCATTTAAATAAGCACTTGCTAACCGCGTACAGCGCGGACTAGCAATATTTTACCATAAAGAATATTATAGATAAACTATTTTACTATAAGTAAAAAAGGGCCTACCTTGCGGTATGCCCTTTTTCATGATATTTCCGGTCCCTCTACTGCTGCTTCAATCACTTCAGCTACTTCAGCCACCTCAGCTACTTCAGGTATTTCCGTTTCCTCTGTTCGCTTAGGTTTGTGAAACCGTAATTTGCTTGCAGCAAGATTAGCCTGCTGCTGCCGGTGTTTTGCAAGTTTATTGCTATCCACCGGTTGAAGCTTATCACCAAAATCAGCTAGTAACATTGCTTCAATTTCCTCAGGTAGGAGCGTATACGATTTTAATTCCAGCCCATTTTTCACTATCTATCTCGCCCCTTTCGCAAAAGTAGTATTAGCGGTTTGGGGCTAAATTATGCTACCTATGGCCACGTTTATCGCGAATCATTACAAAAGTTCCTACCAGAATTAAAGCAAGAATACCGCTAACAACCTCTTCCCACACCACCTGGGGATAAGAATATCCTACTTGCGTAACAAATTGAGCATAACTGGCTAACATGAAGACCACAAACAGACTAAAAGCAAGCAACCCGATCTTTTCTATATATCTCAAGTTCGTAAACATAATTTCACGTCCCATCGTTGATAATCACTTTCATTTACTGCTTTTATAATAACATAAATAGGCATCTAATTTCAAGATATCAAGAAGAATATTTTATCTATAAATAATTATTATTTATTAATTAGATAAAAAAGAGACGTTGAAAACGTCCCCTGCAACACTACGTTACCGCAAGTACACCGTCAATTTTTGTTAGCGCTGTTAGAATTTGCTCTAATTTTTGTGCTTCCGAAAGCTGAATGGTTAGAGGGATAATGATAATACCTTTTTCACACTCTTCAATGTGAATTTGCAGTATATCCACTCCCAGAGACCTAAGACATGAACCAATACGGCCAATCTGGCCGGGAAAATCCATTGATCTAACCGATAATTGAGTTAAAGATGGTACGCGGCAAGCATTGCGCCTATCAATAATCGGAAATACTTCCAACACTATTGCTATGAGGATTGTAGTAGCAACGGCACTGGTAAGGGCTCCCACACCCGTTGCCAAACCAACAGTTGCTACCACCCAAAGGCTGGCAGCTGTCGTTAGCCCTTTGATGGTAGGTCCCTCTTTCATAATTGCGCCTGCTCCCAAAAAGCCAATACCACTTATTACCTGCGCTCCAAGCCTTGCCGGATCAGCATTCGTCAGCCCTTGGACAGCCGCATAAATATTGATTGACAATACCGCTGTCAGACAAGAGCCTAGGCATACCAAAATATGAGTTCTTAACCCTGCAGTCTTGCCTCTATGCTGTCTTTCAAAGCCGATAACACCGCCAAGAATAACAGCTAAAACCAGACGCATTATCATTGTAATATCATCAATCATCATACTCTTTCTTCTCCCCCGCAGTCCCTTCTTAACAGCTAACTACAAAAATTATAGTTGTAAGCAAGCAGGCTATTATTAAACAAAACAGTTGTTGAGCCAAGCGAGCAAGGTTAACACTGCCGATGCTGCAGAAGCTTCCAAAAGCAACATAGTCACATCTCTTCCTGTCATAGGTACCATCTAAATTCCCTTCTCTCAACCAGTGTATATCAATTTTCCTCACACTTACTGCAACGGGGGCGTGCGAAAGAGGAGTACTATTGTTTTTCATATTAAGAATGTCCGGCTGACCATTTATGTTGACCAGCCGGACATTTTCAGTTTAAATGCAGGCTCTCACTATTTTATGCTTATAGCTTTATATTGCACACCTTCTGAGGTTCGCTGTAATGGTCTTTTTCACCACGGTAAAGAATTGGGAAAAGCAGAGCACCAAGCATAGCAACCACGCCGGCAGTCACGACACCGGCAGTATAATGACCTGTAGCCTGTACGATATAACCCATAAAAATGGGCGCAATAATTCCAGGAATATGACTGATAATCTGAACAAGTGCACAGGCATAACCAGCCGCCTTTTTACCACCTACATCAGGCGGAATTGCCCATTGGGGCCCAAGGATAAACATAATCAGGGAATAACCTATGGAAAGTAAAAATACTCCGGTCATGGGATCTTCCGCCAGTGCCGCCGGAATCATCATTACTCCGCCTGCAAATAAGCCGAACATAATAGGCAAATTTTTTGCCAGCTTTAAATTACCCGTTCTTTTGTACAGCCAGTCTGATACAATACCACCACAGGGAATGGTGATCATAGAGAATAAAAATGGCAGCATGGCAATAAAACCGGTTTTAGCAATGGTAAAGCCCCGTTCGTGCTGCAAATATAGTGGCAGCCAGCTAGTATAGGTATACAGCGTCCATACTAGTGCACCATTTGATAAACAGGCCGCATATAAAGAAGGTTTCTTAATGACTACTTTAAGCGCTTCCATAAAGGATAAAGGCCGCTCATTGCCGGCATCGTCTGAACTAACCGCTTGGCCTTCGGCAATATGTTTTAACTCAGCATCATTCACATTAGGATGTTTGTCCGGACGGTCATTCATGGTATATATCCAGAAAAACAACCAGATTAAGGATAAGCACGCCGAGACTAAAAAGGCACCTCTCCAGCCATATTGCATCATGAAATAGGTAACAAAGGGCGGAGCAATAGCCAGGCCAACTACCATGCCATTAGCTTGCAACGACATAGCCCGGGAACGTTCCGATTTAGGAAACCAGGTCGCACCTACCGTTGAAGCTACCGGCCAGCACATTCCTTCAAAGAAGCCAAATACAACCCGGAAAATGACGAATGTAGTTACACTTGTAGCTAAGCTGGTTGCAGCTAGCAGCGCTGACCAGCAGATAATTGCAATGACGTACATTCTTTTAGCACCAAATATGGAAGACAGTGCGCCTCCGGGCAGTTGGCCCAGAACATTCCCCCAGGTAAAGGCACTGAAGATTACTCCAAGCTGTACGGGTGAGAAGCCAAATTCCTTTTGGATAAGCGGTGCTGCAATGGAAATGTTAACCCGGTCAAGATAATTCAGAGTAAGAATAACGAAAACAAGAAACATAATGCGCCATCGGATATTGGTCATTCTTACTAATGCAGTACTCGGGGTCACAGGCAAGGTTGTCAATTGTACTCCTCCTTAAATTACGAACTAGGTCGACCTAAAGCCAAACCCTCCCTTCTATAAAATGGCAGGCTTAGGAGTTCCA